>ERZ791623.30-NODE-30-length-120995-cov-7.228287_pt1 | contig 120995 bp, 101 predicted proteins | sample MGYA00510268_ERZ791623 | MGnify/ENA primary metagenome ERZ791623 (study PRJEB30046, sample SAMN00715216) | human gut metagenome | study: EMG produced TPA metagenomics assembly of the A metagenome-wide association study of gut microbiota in type 2...
CCCCAGGTCGCTCGGTGGTGGGAGGGCTCGCTTCGCTTCGTCCTCCCGCCACCTCGACGACCTGGGGTTATTCATGGTGTGACCCCTCCGGGGTCAGTGCTCAGCCCCGTGCAGCCTTGAGCTTGACCCTCCGGGCTCAGTGCTTTGTCCCTCTGTAAGACAGTAGGGGAGGCAAGAAGGCGGTGAAAAAATCCGCCCCTACGACGCCATTGGGGCACCGTAGGGGCGGAAATTATCTTGGAAAGTTATGGAATCAATATGCGAAGAGGGGGAAGTTCTTCATGGTGGCGTTGACCTTCTCCTTGACGTGCTTGATGACCTGGTCGTTCTCCGGGTCGGCGAGGACCTCGTCGATGAGGTCGGCGATGAGGTGCATCATGTCCTCCTTGGCGCCACGTGTCGTCATGGCAGCAGTACCGAGGCGGATGCCGGAAGTCTGGAAGGCCGAGCGCTCATCGTAGGGCACCTTGTTCTTGTTGACGGTGATGTCGGCAGCCACGAGCGCATTCTCAGCCACCTTACCGGTGAGGTCCGGATACTTCGGACGCAGGTCGAGGAGCATGGAGTGGTTGTCAGTGCCGCCGGAGACGATGGCGAAGCCCTTGTCGATGAGGTCCTGTGCCAGGACAGCAGCATTGGTCTTCACCTGCTTGGCGTAGTCAATCCATGAGGGCTGCAGGTTCTCGTTGAAGCCTACGGCCTTGGCAGCGATGACGTGCTCCAGAGGACCGCCCTGGTTGCCGGGGAAGACCGCGGAGTTGATGAGCTGGCTCATCTTCTTCACCACGCCCTTCTTCGTCGTCAAGCCCCAGGGGTTGTCGAAGTCCTTACCCATGAGGATGACGCCACCGCGCGGACCACGCAGCGTCTTGTGCGTCGTTGTGGTGACGATATGTGCGTATTTCACAGGGTTCTTCAGCAGACCGGCAGCGATGAGACCGGCAGGGTGGGCCATGTCTATCATCAGCAGCGCACCAACCTCGTCGGCAATCTTGCGCATGCGCTCATAGTCCCATTCACGGCTATAGGCAGAGCCACCGCCGATGATGAGCTTCGGCTTGTTCTCCAGGGCCAGGCGCTCCATCTCGTCGTAGTCGACGCGTCCTGTCTCGCGGTCGAGGGTGTAGCCGATGTGGTGATAGAGGATGCCGGAGGTGTTGACAGAGGAGCCGTGAGAGAGGTGTCCGCCCTGGTCGAGGTCGAGGCCCATGAAGGTGTCTCCGGGCTTGAGGACAGCGAGGAGGACGGCCTGGTTGGCCTGAGCGCCGGAGTGGGGCTGCACATTGGCAAACTCAGCTCCGAAGAGCTTCTTCACACGGTCGATGGCGAGCTGCTCCACCTGGTCCACGACCTGGCAACCACCGTAGTAGCGCTTGCCGGGCAGACCCTCGGCATATTTATTGGTGAGATAGCTGCCCATGGCTGCCATGACCTCGTCGGAGACGAAGTTCTCGCTGGCGATAAGTTCCATGCCTCTGAGCTGGCGCTGATGCTCTTGCTCGATGAGGTCGAAAATCTGTTGGTCTTTCTCCATAATTTTAAGATTTGAGGATTGATGCTTGTATGATATTAGACTAAAGTCACCTCGTCCATTTTCTGCTCTTTGTCGCAGTAGTGGCATTTCACGATGCCGTGTGCCTTGTCCATGACATTGAACCATGTGCGCATGGGCTCGTTGTTGGAGATGCACTTGGGGTTGTTGCACCTGATGATGCCCTTGAGCTCGTCGGGGGTCTCCACGCGCCGCTTCTCCACGACCTCGTAGTCGCGGATGATGTTCAGCACGATGTTCGGTGCCACGACGGAGAGGCGGTTGATCTCCTCATCGGTGAAATACTTGTCCGAAATCTTGATGATACCCTTGCTGCCGAGCTTGCTGGAGGGAAGGTTATAGCCTATGGTGACGGGCTCGTTGAGCTCTTCCAACTTCAGCAGCTTGACCACCTGGTAGGTCTTCTCGGCGGGGATATGGTCTATGACGGTGCCGTTCTTGATGGCAGCGACCTGCAATTCTTTCTTTCCCATGATAATCTTTCAACTAAATAATCGTCTTGTCCTTCTTCACGTCGTCGAGCGTGATGCCTAAGCAATAGCAGTAGATGGCCTCGCGGGCATAGAGTCCGTTCTTGGCTTGCTGGATATAGTAAGCGTGTGGGTTGTCGTCGACATCGTAGGCTATCTCGTTGACACGTGGCAGGGGATGGAGAATCTTCATGTTCGGCTTGGCATTCTTGAGCATGGAGGCATGGAGGATGTAGACGGTCTTCACGCGCTCATACTCCATAAGGTCGGAGAAGCGCTCTTTCTGCACGCGTGTCATGTAGAGGATGTCGGCATCAGCAATCTCGTCCTCCGTGAACTGCGTGTGCTCAACATAGCGGATGCCGTGGTCGAGGCAGTAGTCCTTATACTCCTGTGGCATGGCAAGCTCGTTGGGTGCAATGAAATGGAAGGTGGGATTGAAATGCCGCATGGCGGTGATGAGGGAGTGGACGGTGCGCCCATAGCGCAGATCGCCGACGAGGTAGATGTTCAGGTTTTCCAGTGTGCCTTGTGTCTTGTAGATGGAGTAGAGGTCGAGGAGGCACTGCGAGGGATGCATGTGTGCACCGTCGCCGGCATTGACGATAGGCACGGGGGCCACCTCGGAGGCATAGAGGGCGGCGCCCTCGATGTAGTGTCGCATGACGATGACGTCGGCATAGTTGCTCACCATGAGGATGGTGTCCTTGAGCGTCTCGCCCTTTGTCGTGCTCGAGGTCTTGGCGTCAGAGAAGCCGATGACACGGGCGCCGAGGCGGTTGGCGGCAGTCTGGAAAGAGAGTTGGGTACGGGTGGAAGGTTCAAAGAAAAGCGTGGCTACAACTTTTCCTTTGAGAAGCTCACGGTTGGGATGACGCTCAAACTCCTCTGCCATTTGAAGAAGGTAGAGCAGCTTGTCTTTGTCCAAATCGGCAATCGTGACAAAATTGTGCTTTTCCATTGCGTTATATGGGTTTATCTAAGAGATACGGTACAAAGATACTACAAAAAAGGCAAAAGCCATGGCTTTTGCCTGATTTTTTATAATAAGTTGTCAGTTGTTGACCTTGACGATATGCGTCTTTGGCAGCTCCTTGTTGCGGACGTTGACACGTGTCACCACGGCCTGGGCCAGGTTGAGGAAGGCCTGCCCTGTGACGGTGTCGGCATCGAGGGCTGCGGGCTTACCAGCGTCGCCACTGTCGCAGATACCCTGTACGAGGGGAATCTGAGCCAGCAAGGGGACGTTCATCTCCTTGGCGAGGTTCTTGCACCCGTCTTTACCAAAGATATAGTATTTGTTCTCGGGCAGCTCGCGCGGTGTGAACCATGCCATGTTCTCTACGAGACCGAGGATAGGCACGTTGACCTTGTCGTTGGTGTACATGTCTATACCCTTGCGCGCGTCCGCCAGCGCCACCTTCTGCGGTGTGGAGACGATGACAGCGCCGGTGATGGCGAGGGTCTGGAGCAGGGTGAGGTGGATGTCGGAGGTGCCGGGAGGGGTGTCGAGGATGAAGTAGTCGAGGTCGCCCCAGTCGGCATCAGCGATGAGCTGCTTCAGGGCTGCCGTGGCCATGCCGCCGCGCCAGAGTGTGGCTGTGCCGGGGTCTACGAAGAAGCCGATGGAAAGGAGTTTGACGCCATATTTCTCTATGGGCTCGATGAGCTGTCGGCCGTCTTTCTCCACACCGTAGGGGCGGTCGTTTTCCACACCGAACATCTTGGGCATGGAGGGACCGAAGATGTCGGCATCGAGGAGACCTACCTTATAGCCTAAGCGGGCCAGGGCGATGGCGAGGTTGGCAGAGACGGTGCTCTTGCCTACGCCACCCTTGCCACTGCTCACGGCGATGATGTTCTTCACGTTGGGCAGCAGTTTGCCGACCTCAGGGCGTGGCGCTGACTTGTACTCGGTGTTGATGGTGACCTCCACCTCGGGACCGAGCTTGTATTTCAGCGTGGCCTCGGCCGACTTCAGCGTGGACTGGATAAAGGGGTCGGTGTCGCGGGGGAAGATGAGGGAGAAGCTGACCTTGTTGCCGTTGATGCGAAGGTTGTCGGCAACCATGCCACTCTCGATGAGGTTCTTCTTCGTGCCCGGATAGATGACCGTGGCAAGGATGTCACGGATGAGCTTGGGATATAGTGTCATAATGTCTTTTGTTATTTTGTATGACAAAAGTAGGCATATTTGCGCTAAAATACAAATAAAAACTAATTTATTTAGATGTCGTAGGATTAATTAGTACCTTTGTGCGTATACGTATACATAAAAATATGAATCGTCATACATTTATCGCTATATTTTTCTCTCTTTTTGCCGTTGCGGGTCCAACTCAGGCGCTGACCATCGGCAACCATCTCAATGTCGAATTGCAGAAGAAGCACAGCCCTGTCGTGGTCAAGGCCGTGGACATGGTCAACGAGGAGCTCGGGGCTGGAATCAGCAGGAAAGGCAAGCATACAACGGAGGTTGTGACCTACCAGCTCGACATGGCTTCTAACAAAGATATGAAAGCTATCGGCTCGCTGCGTGTGCCCATCTCTTCCTTCATCACAAAGAAGGATGCCTACTGGGCCGGTGTCAGAGGAGGGAAAATTGTCGTCGTGGGCAGTAATGGCCGTGGCACTGCCTACGGACTTCTCAGCATCGCTGACATGCAGGGCTATGTCAAGGACGACTTCGAGACGACGCAGATTCCATCAGTGGAATACCGCGGTGTTGTGCTGGAGAACTTTGCCGACATGGACTATGAGCGTCTCTTCCGTCTGATGCTGCGCCAGCGCGCCAACACGCTCTGTGAGGGCTGGGATGAGGGCGAGGCGCCGAGTCATTTTGTCCATTCGCTGAAGAACCTTGCCGAGAGCTACGGCATGGCCTTGGCGGTGCCCCACGGCAGCAACGCGCTGAGGGTGACGGACCGTAAGGACGGCAAGACGGTGAACATCGTCTGGCACGACGACAACTATGGATATATGGAGTCGGAGCGGCGCGACAACAGTCGTGGGGGCGCCATCTATCACCTGAGCTACCGCGGTCTGCCGCACGACTATCTGTGGCTGTGCACCACGCAGCCCGGTCTTATCGTCAACGAGATGAAGACGGCTTATTATAATGGTGCCAGTAAGCTGTGGCTGGCTGCTATCCATGACCCCGTGGTGGCCGCCTATCAGCTGAATCTGTTCTTGGATTTGGCTTGGGATGTCAAGTCGGTCAATGCTGAGACAACAGGGCGGCATCTCGACGCCTGGATGGAGAGACGCTTCGGCAAGGAGGTGGCGGAAAGTCTCACGGAGCCGATGCGGCAGTATTACCGGCTGGTAGGAATACGGAAGCCGGAGATGATGGACTTTTCGATGCAGAAGACGCCGGTGTCGAAGAAGGATAATGGCGACGGTGGTGTGGAGAACTCTGACTTCAACGCCGAGGAGTTTGGCAATGAGCTGGAGCGATATCTCAACGACTACCGTGGCGTGGCCAAGGCGGTGGCGCAGGCTGGACAGAGCGTCAATGAGAACCGGAAGGCTGAGTTCTTCATGACGGTGGAGTATCCGGTCCGGGCGGCGGCTCTGATGGCAGAGAAGATGTTGCAGGCCCAGGAGTCGCGGCTTATCAGCCGGCCTGTGAGCTTCCACCACGACGATGAGGCCCTGGAGTCGGCGGCAAAGAGCATCATTGCCTATAAGAAATTGCAGCAGCTCAACATACAATATAATAATGTGGCGAAGAAGAATGGGTGGCTGACGATGAACACGGCCCCCCATGGCCTTGCCGTCTTTGCCCAGCCTGTGCTCACCGACACTCTCAGTGAGGCAGAGATAGCCAAATATGGTCATTCGGCTCCCTACGATGCGCAGCTGTCTGACGACAACACCATCGTGAGAAATGCAGCAGAGTATTCCTCGACCAGCAGTGGGGCTACGGCGGTAGACCTCTTGGGCCACTCGCTGAAGGCTATGAACCTCTACAACGGCGACACGCTGTCGTACAGCTTCAACTCTGAGGTCTTGGGTGGCGTGCTGCGCTTGGCTTTTGTGCCGACACACAGTCTCGACGGCGGGTCGCTGCAGTGCAGCGTGAGCATCGACGGCAACACGCCTACCACGATCATCATCACCGACGGCTCGCATGGCGACCGCTGGGCCGAGGGCGTGCTACGCGGGCAGACGGTCGTCACACTGCCCGTCTCGCTGCAACGCGGACAGCACACGCTGACGATACGCGCCCTCTCCGACCATGTCGTCGTAGACCAATGGATGATAGACCGCGATACCGACCGCGAGTTCTATGTCTTCCCAAGAGAAGTAAATTTGGGCTCTAACTAAATTTTTCTGCCCTACAATGCTCGTATTTGAAGATTTATCATTACCTTTGCACCCGATTTAGCCTCTATAGGCCTAAATCATAGGTAATGATGGTTCCGTAGCTCAGCTGGATAGAGCAACAGATTTCTAATCTGTGGGTCTTGGGTTCGAATCCCAACGGAATCACTGAAACTAAAAAGGGTATCAAGCAGCAGCTTGGTACCCTTTTTAGTTATTTATTTTTCGCTTAGATTTTATCTAAGGCTTGCTTGATGTCGTCGAGGATATCGTCGACATCCTCGATGCCTACAGACAGGCGGATGAGGTCGGGAGCTATGCCGGCCTGACGCAACTGTTCGTCGGAGAGCTGACGATGGGTGTGACTGGCGGGGTGGAGGACGCAGGTGCGGGAGTCAGCCACATGGGTCTCGATGTTTATCATCTCTAAAGCGTCCATGAACTTCACCGCTGTCGAGCGGTCGCCTTTCAGGCCGAACGCCATCACGCCACAGGTGCCGTGAGGCATGTACTTCTCGGCGAGCGCATGATACTTGTCGTCTTTCAGTCCGGAGAAGTGAACCCAGGCCACACGTGGGTCGCTCTGAAGATATTCCGCCACCTTCTGTGCGTTGCTGCAATGCTGGCGCATGCGCAGATGCAGGCTTTGCAAGCCAAGGTTCAGTATGAACGAGTTCATTGGTGCCGGAATAGAGCCAAGGTCTCGCATGAGCTGTGAGACAATCTTTGTGATATATCCCATCTTGCCGAAATGCTTGGCATAGACGATGCCGTGATAGCTCTCGTCGGGCGTGCAGAGGCCCGGGAACTTGTCGGCATGGGCAAGCCAGTCGAAGTTGCCACTGTCCACGACGGCGCCGCCAACCTGCGATGCTGTGCCGTCCATATACTTTGTCGTGGAGTGAGTGACGATGTCGGCACCCCACTCAAACGGGCGGCAGTTGATGGGCGTGGCAAAGGTGTTGTCTACAATCAGTGGCACACCATTGCTGTGGGCAATACGTGCGAACTTCTCGATGTCGAGGACGGCACAGCCCGGATTGCTGATGGTCTCTCCAAAGAGGACTTTCGTGTTCGGACGGAAGGCTTTCTGGATCTCCTCTTCGGAAGCATCGGGATTGACAAAGGTCACGTCGATGCCCAACTTCTTCATCGTTACACCGAAGAGGTTGAAGGTGCCTCCGTAAATTTCGTTGGAAGCCACAATATGGTCACCGGCCTCACAGATGTTGAACACAGCGTAGAAGTTGGCAGCCTGACCACTGGAGGTCAATACGGCCCCTATGCCTCCCTCCAACTGAGCTATCTTTGTGGCAACGGCATCGTTGGTGGGATTCTGAAGTCTGGAATAGAAATAGCCCTCTTTCTTCAAGTCGAAGAGTTGCGCCATCTCGTCGGAGTCATCATATTTGAAGGTTGTACTCTGAATGATGGGCACCTCTACCGGCTCGCCATTTTTAGGCTGATAACCGCCTTGTACGCAGAGTGTGGCGGTCCTAAGATTCTTCTTCATCTTCTATTTTAATTGGTTGATAAAGTTTATTAGTCTATCTCCATTGTGCAAAAATACGTCTTTTTTCTATGCAAACGTCTTTTTATGCTTTTTATTTCACCTTTATATGCAACATTTTGCATATTATAGGGCTTTTAGAACATCAAGATGACAGTTTGGACAATTCGTAGGTAGCTTAAAGTCTGCCGAGGTAAATAGGTGTAGAAAAGAAAAAAAGGCCTTCCGGGATGGTGGGGAAGGCCTCAAGAGAGAATTTATGAGTTAGTGACAATATGTCCGTCGAAGAGGTTGATGACTCTGTGTGCCATCTCGGCGTCGTGGGCGTTGTGGGTCACCATGACGATGGTGGCACCGTCCTGGTTGAGCTCGGTGAGCAGTCGCATTACCTCGGCACCATTCTTCGAGTCGAGGTTGCCGGTGGGCTCGTCGGCGAGGATGAGCTTGGGACCGAAGACCACGGCGCGGGCGATGGCTACGCGCTGCTGCTGTCCGCCGGAGAGCTGGTGGGGGAAGTGCTTGGCACGGTGGCTGATGTTCATGCGCTTCATCACCTCCTGCACCTTCTGCTTGCGCTCGCTCTTCGATATGCCGAGATAGGTGAGCGGCAGTTCGATGTTCTCTTCCACGTTGAGCTCGTCGATGAGGTTAAAGCTCTGGAAGACGAAGCCAATCTGGCCTTTGCGGATGGCCGTGCGCTCGTTCTCGTGGAGTCCCGATACCTCTTTGTCGCCGAGCCAGTACTGGCCAGAGGTGGGGTTGTCGAGGAGTCCGAGGATGTTGAGCAGTGTGGACTTGCCACAGCCGGAGGGACCCATGATGGCGACGAACTCGCCGTCCTTTACTTCAAACGATACTTTGTCGAGGGCGATGGTCTCGACTTCTTCCGTGCGGAAGGTCTTGCTTAAATCTTGTACTTTTATCATAGCTTCTTTCTATTTATTATTCGTCTTTAAGGAATAGCACTGGGTTGCTGTTGACAACCTTGCGGGCTGAGAAGAGCAGGATGGCGACGATGATGATGAGCACCACCAGGCCAACGGCTAAGAAGAGCAGGGGCGAGAGCGTGATGCGGTCGGCAAAGAGCTGCAGCCACTGTCCGGCGATGACCCAGGACAGGATGAGGCCGACAAGGACGGCGGGCACCGAAAGCCGCAGCACGTCGGTCACGAGCATGCGGAAGATGTCGCGCGCCGTGGCACCGTTGACCTTGCGGATGGCTATCTCCTTGCGGCGGCGGTTCACTTCGTCGGTGGTGTAGCCGATGAGACCCATCAGGGCGATGACCAACGCGGTGATGCCGGTGGCGAGGGTGCCTACACGGAAACCATTGGCGCTTCGATACTGGTCAACGACGAGGTCGGAATAGGGCATCACCTTCACATCGCGGTCGGGCAACAACTGTTTCAACTGCTGACGTGCACGGTCGAGGTTGTCGGCAGAGAGGTCGCTAAACTTCGCAAGGATATATCTATCGTCATCATAGTTATGGAAGATCACGCTCGGGCGCAGCTCTCGGTTGAGCGATGAGCAGATGCTGACATCCTGATACACGCCGCATATTGTAGAGAAGGGATGCAGGCTGTCGGTGTGCTCGGAGACACAGATGTGCTGCCCGACGACGCTGCCCTGGCGGTGGGTGGTGGTGTGGAAGCGCTTGACAAACGACTCGCTGACCATCACCTCGCTGAGGTTGCTGTCGGCAGGTTCGGTGAAGTTGCGGCCCTCGACGACCTTGATGCCCATGAGCTTCAGGTAGCCGTCGCCGACACCATACAGGTCCGCAATGTTGAAATACTCCGTGTCGTCACCGGGCAGGTAGATGTTGTTGCCACTTGCTCCCTCGATGGGTAATGTCGACGCCGTCGTCACCTGCTCGATGAAGGGCAGGGAGCGCAACGAGGTCATGGCCTGTCGTTTCTGGTCGGTGGGTGCCTTATCGACCGTCACCACGGCAAGATGGCTATAGTCGTAGCCCATGTTCTCATGCGTCACTTCGTGGTACTGCTGTTGCACGACGGCGAGGAGGCTGAGCATGATGGTGACCACGAGAAACTCCACCGACAGCATGATGAGCTTCCAACGGCGGCGCGCCTCATGCACACCACGGAAAGTTGCCGTCACCGGCACCTTATTATATATATAGCACGGCACAAAGCCACCCACAAAGATGATGAACAGACAGATGAGGACAAGTATCCATGAGCCACGGCTGAGCAGCATCGTGCTGATAGGCGTGGATATATATTGCTCTATCGTTCCCTTGCAGACGAACATCAGTGCCAAGGCTAACAGAATGCCGATGAGCACGTGGACGAGCGACTCGCTGATGGTGATACCGTAGATGGTGCGTCGCCCGCCGCCGAAGCACTTGCGTACGGCCATCTCACGGAATCGCATCACCACATTGCCCATGACGATGAGCAGGTAGTTGACCACCGTGGAGACCAGGAGGATGATGGCGAGCAGCGACATAATCCAACACATTGTCTTGACTTGTGGGTTGGAGGTATAGTCTTCGGTGATTTGTGTGAAGGAGTAGTCGAACTTCACCCCGGCTTTCTCAGCCTCGGCATATTCGCTGTGCTGAGCAATCATCTTGCGGACATTGGGTTTCAGGTCGGCAATTGTCGCTCCCTTTCGCAGTCTGATGAAAGAAGAGAAGCGGTCGGTGCCCGTCCAGTGGTGGACGATGTCCCAATCGAAGACTTTCAAGGTCGTGGGCAGCGACACGATGACATCAATGCCGCGCAGGTTGGAGTTGTAGGGGAAGTCGTCATAGACACCCCCGATGATGAGCTTGTAGTCATAGTCGCGGAGGTCGAAGGCCTTGCCCACTACGTTGCCGCCGATGCGCTCGGCCATGGACCGGCTCACCACGCAGTAATAGGGTCGGCTCAATCCTTCCTTGAGGTTGCCTTGGATGGTTTTGCGGGGAAAGACATCGAAGAGACAGCTGTCGGCTGCCTTGATCTCGTCGATAGAGAACTGCCGCCCGTCGATGGTCGCTTTCACGTCACCAAGCATGAAGGTGTAGCGTGTGGCGGCCTCCACTTGTGGCGACATGTCCTTGATGCCCGGGGCAACGGCTCCCGAGGTAGAGGACCACTCATTATACTGGCCGTTCTGCACGACATCCTCATTGACGGTGTAGGTGCGCTCGTGCCCGGGGAACCACGTCTCGACGGTCTGCTCGAAATAGACTTCACCGATCAGCACCGCCGACACGGAGAGGCCAAAGCCTAAGCAGATAATCTTGGCCAGGTTGTGCTGGCCGCGACGTGGCAAGTTCTTGATGGCATTGATAAAATTATTCATAGCGATGATTTTGTTATTATTCTTGCTTGATATTGTTCACTGGGTTCTCATTGCCGGCTTTCCAACTCTGCACGAGTACCGCGAGCCAACTGATGATGAAGACTACGGCACCTGCCACGAGTATCCACGGCCACCAGACGGTGCGATAACTGAACTGCGACATCCAGTGCTCCATGAGCCACACTGTCAGCGCGCCACCGATGACAAAGGCGATGGCGACATACTGCATGAACGTGCGGACGAGGCGGTGGCGTACCTGTGCGCCCGTAGAGCCGAACACCTTGCGGATGGCTATCTCTTTGGCTCGTTGCCCGATGTAATAGGTGGCCATGGCTATAAGGCCGAGCAGGGAGATGAGGATGGCCATAAGGGCGAAGAGGGTGACGAGGTGCGAGGTCTGCTGCTCACTGTGGAAGTTGTCCTGAATGATGCGGTCGGCAAACTTTGCGTCGTCGTCGGTCATCTCTTTGTGGAAGGCCGTGTGGTAAATATCCCCAATCGTATTGTAGGCTTCATGCAGGTCGCCTTTCACCTTAACGGAGATCGCCCAGGGATTGTCTACATGTGGCTGAACATCGATGAACATCGGGTGATGCTCGCGCTGTATGTTGTCGATGAGGAACTCGTTCATGCGTCCGCCGTAGGTATCGAGCGTGTCGGTGCAATATAAACTATTCTTGCGCAGTAGCTCTTCGGGCCGCATGTTCATGATGTCCTTGATGTCCACCTCAGCCTCGCGGTTGATATAGAAGTGCCTTGTCTGCGGCTTGCTGCCGTCTTTCAGCGTGAGGCCATAGACATCCATGAAGTACGGATCGGCAACGAAGAACTGCATAGAGACACTCTTGCCATTGAAAGTCAGTGTATTGTTGTTGCCGCCGTCCAACGGTGTGCCCATCGAAGCCGACACAGAAGCGACGCACGACTCACGCCGGAGCAGGTCCATGAATGTGTGGATAGCGTCGGGGTGAGCGCTGTCGAAACTCGTCACCACAAGTACATTGTCCTTGTTGAAGCCCAATGGCGCATTGACAAGGTGATGTAACTGTGCTAACATAACGAGGGCACAGCCTAACATTGTGATAGTGATGATGTTCTGGAAGACAATGAAGATACGGCTGAGCACCATCTTTGTCTGATGGACAAAAGTGCCCTTAATGATTTCGATGGGTTTCACGCGCGAAGTGATAAGGCCGGGGATGATGCCCGACAGCGTGCCGATGACGACGATGAGCAACAGCGACAGAGCTATACACGCAGGGCTGAACAGTCGGGAGACTTGCAGCGTGGTGTCAAGCTGGTGGCCCATGACCGGCGCAAAGACCATAGCCAACAATAAGGCCACAAACCATGCCACGAAACAGAGTAACGTACTCTCGGCCACGAGCTTGGCAAAGACGCTGCGCCGCGTGGCACCAAAGAGCTGGCGCGTAGCCATTTCGCGGGCACGGCGACCGGAGAGGGCCACAGTGAGGTTGATGTAATTGGTCACGGCAAAGAGCAGGATGAGCAGCGTGGCGACTATCAGGATGTTGATGAGTGTGGGATTGCCGCGCCGCGTGACATCATTTCCGTTGTCTATCTTAGAGAGATAAAGATGAGAGAACGGTGTGGTAAAGAACGAAAGCTTCACATCGGACAAGATGTATTTGGGCCAAAATGCCAGGAGACACTTTGAGAGTTCTTTTGTACGTCCGGCAAACGTGTGGTTAGGATGCATGAGCAGAAATACACTGCATCCTGTGAGGTTGATGCCGCCATGCTCAAACGACTCGTCGGTATTGGAATAGTTGAAGTGCTTGCCTTCCTGGGCGAAGTTCATCAGCACATCGGGATGATTGAACACCGTGTTGTCCATGTCCTGTATGACACCGGTGACACGAAAGCGGACGGTGTCGCCCATGCTCACCACCTGCCCCATCGCCTCGGCAGAGCCAAAGAGTTTACGGGCAAAGCTCTGGGTGATGACGATGCCGTTTTCGTCGTTCAGGCAGGTCTGACGGTCACCTTCGAGGAGCTGATAGTCGAAGACATGGAAGAAGGTGGTATCGACGACCAAAATGTTGGCAGGCGTGTAGTCACCACCGACACTGAGCCAGGCATTGGCGAAGCATGCGCCGCATGCGCTCTCTATCTCCGGGTACTGCTTGCGCAGGTGCTTGATGTTCGCATGGTGAGTGCCACCGAAGACGTTGCCGTCGCCAAAGTCGGTGCAAAGCACTTCTATCCGGTCAGCATGGGCCACCTGCCTGTCAATGCTCTTCTCCTGCCAGGTGTAGAGGCCGATGAGCATGACGAACATCAGCGAAACGCTCAGACCAAAGAAATTGATAAGGGTATAGCCTTTGTTGCGCGAAAGGAAAACGAAATAGCTCTTCATCATTTTATCCTTAGTTCTTTGTAGTCCTTGTAACTCTCGTAGCCGCTGACGATGACACGCTCGCCGGGCTCCAGGCCTTCTAAGACTTCATAGTACTGTGGGTTCTGCCGTCCGATGCGGATGTTACGGCGGTAGGCTTTGTGGCCGGAGGCGTCGAGCACGAAGATCCACGAGCCGCCGGTGGTGCTGTAGAACGTGCCCTTGGGGATGAGGATGGCCTTCTTCGACTCGCCGAGCTGCAGGTCGATATAATAGGTCTGCCCTGTGCGAATGTTCTGCGGCCGCTGCCTACGGAAGACGAAGTCAATCTTGAAGCGGCCGTCGTGTACCTCAGGGTAGACCTTGCGCACTTCCAAGCGGTAGGTCCGGCCGTTCTGCGTGAACGTGGCGGCGAGTCCGGCGTGTACACGATCGATGTAGTGTTCATCGACCTGTGCCTCCACCTTGTAGTCGCTCAGGTCGTTGATGACGCCAATCTTCTGTCCCGGCGTGATGCTCTGTCCGAGTTCCACGTCGAGCGCGCCCACCTCACCGTCAATGCTGGAGCGCACATTGAGCTTAGCCTTACGCTGGTGCACGAGCTCCACGTTGCGCTGCATGGAGGCGAGGTTGTCGCTCATCTGGTTCATCTGAGCCCTTCGCATCTGTGCGCTCTTGCTGAGCCGCTGGCGGATGAGCCGGTTCTTCTCCTGGGCCAGTTGGTAGTCTTCCTTGGCCTTGAGGTAGTCCTCACGCGAGTTGAGCTGCTCTTTCTGCAAAGCGGCTTGATGGCTCAATGCCCGTTTCTTGGTCTGTACGTCCATGGCATACTGTGCGGCCTCAGTACGGTTGTTGAGCTGGTCCTGCTCCATCGACAGTTGCGTGTTGCGCAGCATGTCCTGCTTCTCGGCGAGCTCGCTCTCGGCGTTGAGGATTTCGAGGTCGAGGTTGGAGTTGCTCAACTTGACGATGACATCGCCCTTGTGCACCTTCGAACCCTCGTCGACAACCTTCTCAACGACCACACCGCCCTCTTCGGGCGAGATCTGCACCACCTGGATGGGCACCACATTGCCGTCGAGACTGACGTAGTCGTCGAACTGTGCGTCGGTGACGGTGGCGATGCTCAGCCCACGCGTGTCAACTTGCAGCGTCGAGGTGAAATTGCCCAAGGCCAGCCATACCAGCAGGGCAATGACCAGCACGCCCCCACCTATCCACGGCCAGTACTTCCGTGGCACGCGGTATTTCTTCTGTTTGATTTCTATATCCATAGTCTTTTATAATTTTCCGTTGACATAATAGTTGACGAGCCTTTGCTTCAGTGCCAGCATCATCTCACTTTGCAGCAGGAGCAGGCGGCTTTGCAGCAAGGTCTGCGAGGCGGTGTGCAGGTCGAAGACGCTGAGCATGCCTTCCTCGTATTTGCGGCTGGAGAGATGATGGGCCAGCGAGTCAGAAGCCGCCTTGCGCTGCAGCTGTTCCACCTCACGAGCATAGCCTCGGTAGTCGAGCACAGCCTGCAGGGCATCATCGTGTTGCTTGCGACGTGCGTCGGCTACATCGAGCTGTGCTTCTTGCCAGTCGGTCTTGGCGCGCCGGGCCTTGTTCCATGACGAGGCATTGAAGATAGGGATAGAGAGCGTCATATAGATGTACTCACCCATGTTGTTGTGAAACTGTGAGCCGAAACCTTCAGTCCGCCTGCCTGCTGTGAGGTTCTTGTAGTAGTTGGTAGCCACGCCGCCGCTCAGCGTGAGTTTGGGCAGCAGCGCAGCACGCTGTATCTTCCACGCCAACCGGGCTCGTTCGGCAGCTGCCTCAGCCACGGCCACGGCCGGGTTATCAGCAAGGAAGTAGCCGCTCTGCATCAGACTGTCGCAGGCCTTACGGTTGGCGGGCAACATGGCAGCAGCAGCGACATCGACGGGCAGACCGGCCACTAGGAGCATGTCGTCGGTGGGATAGTTCATGGCCGTCTTCAAGTCGGCCATAGCCTTGTCGGCGAGGTTGCGCTGGTGCAGGAGGTTGTACTCGTCCTCCGCCACCTGGCTCTCCACCTGCACCACGTCGGGCCGACTCTTCTCGCCGAGGTCGAACATGCGGCGGGTCTTGACCAAGAGTGCCTTTGAGTCGCTCAGTTTCTCCTCGGCGAGGGCGATGGTGCGACGGGTGTAGACGGCATCGACATATTTCTCCATTACACTCATGGCCTTGTCGTCGCTGGCTTTGTCGATGGCACTCTGTGCCGAAGCCCTGTCGAGGCGGGCCTGCCGGAAGGCGTTCCAGGTGGCACCGCCGTCGAAGAGCGTCATCGCCGCACCGAGTGCGTAGTAGTTGTTGAACGTGGTGACATTATTATAGGTGTTGGTCTCCGGGTCGATGTTGCGGCCCCAGCTGTATTGTCCGTTGACCTCCGCCGACATCGAGGGCAGGAAGTCGAGTAGCGACGTGCGATAGTCGGCGCGCTTCTGCTCTTGTTCCAGTCGTTGCCGCCGCACCTCGGTGGCGTGCTCGCGGGCGTAGGCGATGCAGCGGTCCAGCGTCCACGCCTCCTGGCCGTGGGCACTCAGGCTTAGCAATAAGCCTAACATTGGGATATAATGCTTCGTTTTCATACACTATTTACATTGCCAAAGGCGTGCCAAAAAACGTAAGTCTTTGATAAGTAGAGGAATAGCGAAATGGTGTCTCCAGCGCTGTGTCTAATTATTGGACACTGGCTGTCTAATTATTAGACACCACCGAAGCATAAATCTTGGCTTTGATGACAATAAGCGGCATGGACTGTGCGTTTTTCCATAAAACTATCTTTAGTCTGATGATACAGCATTTCTCTCTCCCGGCTTCGTCCGATACATTGACGCTTTCCGGTATCGAGGTGGTGCCTGACAGCGGTGCACCCATAGGTATTGTGCAGTTGGTTCATGGCATGTGCGACCATAAAGAGCGCTACTTGCCATTCATGGAGTTTCTTGCTTCTCATGGTTACGTGTGCGTCATCCACGACCATCGCGGTCATGGCGCATCTGTGAAATGTCGTGATGACCTTGGCTATATGTATTCCGGTGGCTGGCGCGCTATGGTGGAGGACGTGCACCTCGTCAACCAGTGGGTTCGGGCGACCTATCCTGGGCTTCCGCTGACGCTCTTCGGCCATAGCATGGGCTCGATGGTGGTGCGGTCGTATGCCAAACGCTATGCTGACAGCATTGACAGACTCATCATCTGCGGCTGTCCGAGCTATAATGTCGCTACCCCCATAGCCCTCCTCATTGCTTCCGCCTATTCTGCTGTATTGGGAGAACACTACCGTCCGCACCTGCTCCACTGGCTGTCGTTTGGTGCCTTTAACCGGCCTTTCCGCCATGAAGGTTTCCCACAAGCCTGGGTCTGCTCAGACAAAGAGACACTGAAGGCTTACCATGCTGACCCGCTGTGCATGTTCAATTTCACGGCCAATGGCTATAAAAATCTCTTTGCCTTAGCCCTCGACTGCTATTCATCAAAAGACTGGCAGGTGACGAATCCCGATATGCCGGTCTGCTTCATCTCCGGTGCCGAGGACCCCTGCCGCATCTCTGATGCTGCCTTTGACAAGGCTGTGGAGATGATGCGGCGGGTGGGCTACCGTCATGTCACGGCAAAGCTCTATCCAAAGATGCGGCACGAGATTCTCAACGAGACAGAAAAAGCCACCGTGTGGAAAGATGTGCTGGCATTCATCCAGTGATGGTGACAAGGTGGAATTATCCCGTATGAAATGACCGGGAATCACGAAAAAACCGTAACTTTGCAGTGTTATGAAGCATGGTACTTTACTCGTCGTTGACGACAATCGCAATATCCTTACCACGGTAAAGATGGTGACAGAGCACACTTTCGAGCGCATCGTCTGTCTCTCCAGTCCTTCCGGACTGATGACGCGGCTGCGTGAGGATAAGCCCGACGTGGTGCTGCTCGATATGAACTTCCACAGTGGCATCAACAATGGCAACGAGGGGCTTTATTGGCTTAGAGAAATCAAGAAGACAAGCCCGCAGACAGCCGTGGTGCTCTTCACGGCCTATGCCGACATCGAGTTGGCAGTGACGGGTTTGAAAGACGGTGCTGCTGACTTCATCGTCAAGCCTTTCGACAATGCGCAGCTCATCGAGAAGCTCACCGCTGCCTACCAGAAGACGCATCAGCAGAAGCCGTCGGCAACGGCGTCGGCGGAGATGATATGGGGAGCGTCGCCTGTGATGATGCGGCTCCGTGATATGGTGGAGAAGGTGGCTGTCACCGATGCCAATATCCTTATCACGGGTGAGAACGGAACGGGTAAGGAGGTGCTGTCCAAGGAGATACACCGCCTCTCGAAACGTGCTGTCAAGCGGATGCTGCCCATCGACATGGGTGCCATTACGGAGACGCTCTTCGAGAGTGAGCTTTTCGGATATGTCAAGGGCGCCTTCACTGATGCCAAGGCTGACAAACCGGGTAAGTTTGAACTGGCCGAGGGCGGTACCCTCTTCCTCGACGAGATTGGTAACCTCAGTTATTCGCTCCAGGCTAAGCTCCTCACAGCCCTGCAACGGCGTACCATCGTCCGTGTGGGTGGCAGCAAGCCGATACCTGTCGATGTCAGAGTCATCTGCGCTACCAACCGCGACCTTGAGGAGATGGTCCGCAAGGGGGAGTTTCGCGAGGACCTGCTCTACCGCGTCAATACCATCCACCTGCAGCTGCCGCCGCTCCGTGAGCGGGCAGGTGACATCCTCACCTATGCCGAGCACTTCCTCAGCTGTTATGCCGGACTATATAATAAGGTGGGCATGACCTTCGCACCTGAGACGAAAGCCAAGATGGAGCGCATGCCGTGGTATGGCAACATCCGTGAGTTGCAGCATGCTGTGGAGAAGGCCGTCATCCTCAGCGACGGCATGGCTATTCAGCCCGACGACATCGAGGGCACGGCGGCGATGCAGCCGAAGGCCTCTGGAGAGATACAGCGTCTTGACGAGATGGAGCGCGACATGATAGCAAAGGCCATTGCGGAATGCGACGGCAACCTCTCGCAGGTGGCCTCGCAGTTGGGAATATCCCGGCAGACGCTCTATAACAAGATGAAGAAATACGGCATATAGGAGGAAAATGACACAGCCAGAACCATATATTCTCCTTTCTATTGCCATTATCATCATCGTGGTATTGGTAGTGACAGTCGTTGTGCTGTGGCGTCGCAACCGCAACACCATCGACAAAGTGACTTTTCTGTTCAATGCCATCGATAACGGCGACTATGCTTTCCGCTATGCTGAGGACCAGAAGAGCAATGCTATGGTCAATGCGGCATTGAACCGTATCAAGGAAATCTTGCAGCATGCCAGGGATGAGCAGATTGAGAAAGAAAAATATTTCGAGTTGATTCTCGACTCCGTGGACACGGGTGTCCTCGTCATCAATGGTGAGCGGGGTATCGTACTGCGATGCAACCGTGCTGCCCTTCGACTCTTGGGTCGTGAGGCCGTCACCCATGTCGACCAGGTGAAGGAGCAGTTGAAGAAGTTTGCCGTGCGCGAGACCCATACGGTGTTGCAACAGCGGCGTGTGCGCATCATCGCCTTCAGCGACATCGGAGGTGAGCTGGCCAACCAGGAGACAGACTCATGGGTGCGCCTCATCCGCGTGCTCACCCACGAGATGATGAACACGCTCACGCCTGTCATCTCGCTCAGCGAGGCCTTGCTGCCCAAGGCCGAAGGGGAGCAGCGTGAGGGATTAGAGGTCATCCACCGCACGAGTCAGGATCTGATACGCTTTGTGGAGAACTACCGCCGTTTCACCCATGTGCCCACGCCCCAGCCACAGCTTTTCTATGTCAAACCTTTCCTGGAGCGGATGGCGGCTCAGGCGCAGCCGCTCCTTGGTGAGGGCGTGACGCTGAACCTCGACGTGGAGCCTGCCGACCTCTTGGTCTATGCCGACGAGAGTCTCCTGGCACGTGTCGTGAGCAACCTACTGAAGAATGCCGCGGAGGCTACGACGGCGGGACAGCACGTACGCCTGCATGCTTTCTCAGATACCGATGAGGCTGTGGTCATCGACGTTAGCGACGATGGTGCGCAGATACCTGCCGACATCGCCTCACATATCTTCATTCCTTTCTTCACGACGAAGGCGGAGGGCAGTGGTATCGGCCTATCTATTTCCCGGCAGATTATGCGCGTCAGCAACGGCTCCCTCTCCTTGCTGCCCTACCATGACGATGGCATCACAACATTCCGGCTGAAGCTATAAACACAAAGGCTTCTATCGGAAGTCCAGAAGTCAGGAAGTCCGGAAGTCCGGTCATTTGCTTAAGCTTCTATTTATTAGGTATTGCTAAAGTAATGACTGGACTTCCGGACTTCAGAACTTCCGGACTTCAGACATGTATTCCGTACTTCTTGTTTAGCATCCTTTTCCGTCGATGCTGCACGAAGGGCCGCCTTCGTTGGGATTGTACTCCTTCAGTCCCACATCTTCAGGTTTAAGGGTGACGGTGCCGTCCTCCAAGACGAAGGCGGGGATGCCGATGTCACCAATCTCCTTGGAGTGGTCGAAAGCCGCGCTCTTATCACGAAGGCGCATGAAGGCTCCCATATATCTTACGTTTTCACCGATGTCGATGACCTTGAATCGCTTGTCGCCCTTGACCTGCTCGTCAACATAAGCGCAATAGGGGCAGGTGGGCATGCCATAAATCTTAATCATAGTTGTGTACTTATTTAGTTTGACAGTACAAAGATAGACTTTTTCCCAATACTAACGCTAAACCCAAACAGCTTTTAATGATTTTATAGCCTTTTTATGCCATAGACGGCCAGCCCGGTCAGTCTTGCTCTTCTTTTATATAATGTGGGTGCTGTTCATCGCCAAGGTCAGCCCGATAACAGAAGTCATCGATGGAGAAGTCCCGCAAGTCTTGTGGTAAGGAGATTCTGTTCTTGACGACAAATCTGGTCATGGCACCTCGGCAGCCTTTGGCGTACATGGATACGGTCTTATACTCCATGCCTTTGTCAACGAGGAACAGCGGTTTGATGACTGTGACCTGCTCTTCGACTTTTTTCCAGTCGCACATCCGTTCAAACTCCGTTGTGGCCAAGTCGAGGAGGATGCCGTCGTCGTCTCTCACCCGCTTGATGAGGATGTCGGTGAGACGGCTCCGCCACCAGGTCTGTAGCGGTTTGCCATCGGTGAAGTCCAGTCGCACGTTGGCAGGCATGCGGTAGAGGTGGATGAGGTCAAGGGGACGGAGCAAACCGTAGAGAAAGGACATCGTCAGAACATGGTCCTGGGCGAAGGAAAAGTCGTCCTGCGAGAAGTCGTCGGCTTGCAGATATTTATAAGCCTGCCCAAAGTAGGCTAACAAGGCGGGCTGGGCAGTGGCGCCGGAGAAAGACAGAAAGCGCTGATGGTTCTCCACCGCTATCGCCGGACTACAGCTGAAGAGCTTGGCAATGTCAGCGACGCTCTTCTTTGCTATCTCTTCGGCAATGGCAGTAGCCTCGGACTGAAAGAGTGGGGTAGTGGTGCACAAAGGCGGTATCGTCACTTCCGCCCGCATGATTTTGGCATCGGCAAGGATTATCTGCATAGAATGATTTGTTGGTGGCTACAAAATTACAGTAATGTGGAAATAAAACAAAAAAAACAAGCCTCAAATTCTTGTCTCGTCTTGATCTTTTTCTTAAATTTGCAAAAACTATAAAGGAAGGATTCTGTTATGAATGCAATTTCTATGAATAATTTGTGGTCTTATTTGCAGGGCTTGTCTTTGACAGCTGATAATTGGCAATGGTTAGCCGAGAAAACTTCTAAAATGTCTATGTCAATGGAACGTACGGCTCATGCTACTGCAAAGAAGAAATACCGGTTGTCACCGCGAATGGAGAAATTAATGGGCTGTGTTAAAATCAACCCTAAGGATATAGAGGATGACGAGAGACTGCAATATATTTTAAGCAGATGAAGAAAATATTTCTTGATACTAATGTCATGCTTGACTCAGCATTGGCTCGGGGGGATAACGGCATTGCGGCAAGTGCCATATTATCTGCTTGTGAATATGGAGAGATGGAGGGCTGCCTTTCCTTCCTTTCTGTAGCAAATATGGCTTATATGCTTAAGAAAGGACGGACCGCTAAGGAAATGACAGAGATTCTGAAAGAATATACTCGCTTTCTCACAATCCTCCCTATGGACAATGAGCAGTTGGTGCAAGCTTTTTCTGTCACAGCTCCAGACTTTGAAGATGTGTTGCAATATGAATGCGCAAAGGCCTCAGCTTGTGATACAATAGTAACAAGCAATGAGAAGCATTTTAAGTTTTGCAAGGACATAAAAATTATATCAACACTGAACTTTGCCGACCAGTTTGTTGAGAGTGTGGAGGGATGATGCTAATACTTGTTTGAGGTTAAGTTCATAGGTAAGCCAAATATCGTTTATGATGAAGCATATCGAAGTGGTGGCCGCCGTCATCGTGCGTGACGGCCGGTATTTTGCTACACAGCGTGGCTATGGCGAATATAAGGACAAATGGGAGTTTCCTGGTGGCAAGGTGGAGCCGGGCGAGAGTCGTGAGGAAGCCCTGATAAGGGAGATTCGTGAAGAGCTTGCTACTACCATTGGGATAGACCGGTTTATCTGTACGGTAGACTGTGACTATCCGGACTTTCACCTTACCATGCACTGCTATCTCTGCCATGTCGTATCCGGACATCTTCAGCTCTTGGAAGCCGAGGATGCCCGTTGGCTGGACAACAGTCATCTGCTGACCGTGGACTGGCTGCCAGCAGACAAGGAGGTAGTGACGAACTTGATGCAGACTGGTTTATGAGCAATAATAATTGTTGATTTGGGAATCAATATGGTTAAGTCTTTGTATCTTTGCAGCCGATATGAATGACAAAGCAATGTTGGAAGAACAGCAAGATAGAGACCTTCGCTTCATGCGACTTGCCTTGGCTGAGGCCGAACAGGCTTATGCTGAGGGCGAGATACCCGTTGGCGCCGTCATCGTGGCCGGCGGGCGTGTCATTGCTCGTGCCCATAACCAGACGGAGACGCTCCATGATGTCACAGCCCATGCTGAGATGTTAGCGATCACGGCAGCTGCCGACCTGCTCGGCGGAAAATATCTCAAGGATTGTACGCTCTATGTCACCGTGGAGCCTTGCGTGATGTGCGCCGGTGCCATTGGCTGGGCGCAGATCGGCCGTATCGTCTATGGAGCCGGTGACGACAAGCGGGGCTACACCCTTTTGGCTCCTCGGGCCTTCCACCCGAAAGCAAAGGTGACTACAGGTGTGCTTGAGGCAGACTGCCACCAACTGATGCAGCGGTTCTTCAAAGACAGAAGATAGGTTGTCCTCTTGAAATCTCACATTAACTTACTGATATGACAAAGCAAACATTTATTGCACTGCTTGCAGTTATCCTGACACTGATGCCGGGAGTGGTTTCTGCAAAGGAGAAAATTGTGAACTATACGGAGGTAAGGCATTATTTCCATACCAATGGTACAACGTTGCCTTATAATCCGTTGATCACCTCTCAGGCCGACTTCGACAAATACTTCTCTCCGGCTGCTGTAATGGGCAAGAACGGTGAGCCTACGAAGATAGACTTCCGCAAACAGGCTGTCGTAGCTATCGTGCTCTCTGAGACCGATAGGGCTGCCGAGATAAAAGACCTGAAGATTGTCGACACCGGGAAGGGAGAATATTCCGGAAAGAACGAGTTGCACCTGAGATATACGGTGAACTACGGTCCCCGCCAGTCGTATGTCGTGGAGCCTATGTATCTCGTGGCCATCAATGCGAAGTATCGTGACTACACGGTCTATGACGAGGGTGTCGTGACACAGGCTGACGAGCGTTCATCATCTGATTTCCGTAATGTGCACTACGTAGGCTATAACAGCCATATCGACCTCAGTATCGACTATCCCACTGCTCCGGGTAGTCTTCGCAATGCCGTTCTTGGCTATGAGTCACGCCTTCTCAAGGGCGCTTCCGACTTCTTCACCTTTCAGGATGGTTCTTCCACACCGAGCTATTCCGGTGAGCAGGGAGATGCCGACAAGATGTTCAACTATTATATCGGTCAGATGACGACGAACATGAAGGAGCTTGACAAGGCCAATGGCATGCCCTACCGTCCCTGCTCCATGCAGTACAAGATACTCCGCACTGACGAGACAGACCGCTACCTCACTTTAGAGGCCAGCGGCTACGGCTATACCGGTGGCGCTCACGGGCAGAGCCTGAACAAGGGTGTGACCTTCAACAAGGCGACCGGTAAGAAGGCTGAGCTGGTGAAGAAGACGATGGAACTGCAAAAGCTTATCACCGCACGTCTGCCGAAAGACTTAGTCGAAGGCTACACGCAGGACAACCCTGTGCCATTCCCTGCCAACGACATCTTCTTTAAGAATGGTACTATCGTATTCCTCTACGAGTCGGACGAGATAGCCTGCCATGCTGCGGGCCAAATCATAGTGACATTCTATCCGGCTGAGATACAGAATTACCTCACCGAAGAAGGAAAGATCCTCACGGAGTTGAACTAAACCAGAAGTCCGGAAGTCCAGAAGTCCGGGCTTCTGATACCCTCCTATTTCATCTTCACTTCGTTTTCGAGCGGTTTACCCTCATTGAAAGCTTTGATGTTGTTCAGTGTTGTCAGCGCGATGTTCTTCAGTGCCTCGCGTGTGAAGAAAGCCTGATGGGAGGTGATGATGACGTTGGGCATCATGAGAAGCAGGGCCAGGCAGTCATCGTTGAGCATGCTGTCGGAGTGGTCCTCGTAGAAGAACTTTGCCTCTTCCTCGTAGACATCAAGTCCTGCCGACCCCACCTTGTGCTGTCTGAGTCCTTGGATCAGGTCCTCGGTGCGGATGAGCTTGCCACGCCCGGTGTTGATAATCATCACTCCCGGTTTCATCATGTCGATGGCGTCCTTGTCTATCATGTGCAGCGTCTCCATGGTCAGCGGGCAGTGGAGGGTGATGATGTCGCTGTTCTCATAGAGCTCGGGCAGCTCGACCATCTTTACGTTGTTCTCCTTGGCAAACTTTGTATCGGGGTATTTGTCGTAGGCCAGGATGTTCATGCCAAAGCCATGGAGAATCTTTATTAGTTCCTTGGCGATACGTCCCATACCAATGACACCGACGGTCTTGCCGTACATGTCGAAGCCAAGGAGCCCCGAGAGGCGGAAGTTGCCCTCACGGGTGCGCTGCACGGACCGGTAGACCTTACGGTTGAGGGAAAGCATCAGGGTAACGGCATATTCTGCTACAGCATGTGGCGAATAGGCTGGCACGCGCGCCACCATTATCTTGCCGTTGGCAGCCTTGAGGTCGACATTGTTGAAACCGGCACAGCGGAGCACGATGAGTTTGACGCCATAGGCTACTAACTTCTCTATGACGGGGGCTGTGAGGGCGTCGTTGACAAAGACGCAAACGACATCCTTGCCGTTGGCCAACTCGACGGTGTTCATCGTCAGGCGCTCGGTGTAATAATGGATTTCGTAGTTGAAACCCTTGTTCCACGTGTTGAAAGACTCACGGTCGTAACTGTGTGCATCGAAAAAAGCAATCTTGGTCATAGTCCTTAGTTTATCAATAGATGTATTCTGCGCGCAAAGTTACGGAATAATTTTGAAACGAAAGTGAATAGTTTCGAAATTATTTCATCTTTTGGCCGCTATCCCAGGTCTGATGTATTCGGTGTCCTTTATATAACGAAGTGTAAATACAAAAGTCGACGTTGAAGTTGTGTGTATCGAGGATATTATGTAACTTTGCAAAAAAGTCAATATACAATGGACGACAAAATTAAAAGCCCGTGGCCTGGACCGGAAGGCCTTATTCCTGTAACAAACGGCAAGGCGGAGGATGCCAATAAAATCAACCGTCAATATCTTGATGACCTGCTCGTTGAGATGCGGGTGATTGATGCTGTAGAACCGAACCTTGAGACAGAGATATTCGGAAGAAGATTCAGTTCGCCGATAATGATGCCCGCTTTCTCTCATCTTAATAAAGTTGGCAAAGACGGCCGTAAGCCGATGGAAGAATACGCTATGGCTGCAAAAGAACTCAACGTGCTCAACTGGGTGGGAATGGAGCCTGACGATGAATTCGCCTCTATTGCGAAAGTTGGCGCGCCTACGGTCCGCATCATTAAGCCATTTGCCGACCATGACATGATTATGAAGCAGATAGCCTTTGCTGAGCACCACGGAGCTTTTGCTGTCGGCATTGATATAGACCACATTGCCGGAAAAGACGGACACTATGATATTGTTGACGGGCTGCCGCTTGGCCCAATAACGAAGAATGATCTTGCCGGATACACCCGTTCAACAAAGCTGCCCTTCATAGCCAAGGGCGTCCTCTCTGTTTCTGATGCGCTCAAAGCCCGTGACGCCGGCTGCAAGGGGATATTTGTCTCCCATCATCATGGAAGAATACCCTTCGGCATACCTCCTACTGCCATCCTGCCTCAAATCAAAAAGGCATTTGAAGGCAGCAACGTGATGATATTCTGCGACTGTGGTATAGACACGGGTTATGACGCCTATAAGGCTCTTGCTCTTGGTGCGGATGTGGTTGCTGTGGGTCGTGGCATCCTGGCACCACTGCTGAAAGAAGGCACGGATGGTGTGGCAAAGAAGGTGAGGAAGATGAACGAGCAGCTGTCGGAACTGATGATGTATACGGGTATCGCCGATACGAAGTCTTTCGACAGCAGCGTCATCCATTATAAGAAAAACAACATGTTATTCTGATGATTTTATCTTCTATAAAAGAAATTATCCGTATATTTGCACAGTTTATTAATTATAGAAGATATGGAGAACATTATCAGAAAGCCTCATCTTGACAAGATAGAGCAAGCGCTTGAATCATCTTTGTAGATAAGGAGGAGAAGGAATTTGACGACATCAGAGACTATCACGATCTAAATCAGCGTGCAGGGCTCCCGAGGGATAGATTTGAAGTGTCCAGCACAAGAAGATAAAAAAATAAAGAAAAGACTATTATCTTAGAAACTTTCATTAAATTTGCACTAAGAAGAATCTTATTGGTAAATTATGAGTAATAGTTATCATAAACTGATAGACGAGGCCATCCAAAGTTTTTGGACGACTAAAGCTAAACAAGGCAATGTGTTAGCAGGTAAGCAACTTGATAAATTTCTCACCTTGTTAACCACGGTGGCTATAGAGACGGGCGTGCCAAGAGATTGTATCTTTCTGAAAAACAATCAAGTACCCGGTTATTACAGGGCAACAAAAGATTGGGATTTCTTAATCGTATCAGAAAAAGGAAACTTAGTGGCTGCAATAGAATTGAAATCACAGGTAGGCTCTTATGGTAACAATCTAAATAACAGAACGGAGGAATCCCTCGGCTCAGCTGAGGATTTTTGGACTGCGTTTCGGGAGAAGGCCTTTCCTTGCCTTCAGTCGCCTTGGCTTGGATATGTGATGGTTGTCGGCGAGGATGAGGGCTCAACGCATCCTGTTAGCGTAAGTGAACAACATTTTTCCGTGAGACCTGAATTTAAATGTGCAAGTTATCTTGATCGTTATAAAATCCTCTGTCAACGGTTGGTATTGGAGCATAAATACAATGCAGTAGCGCTTATAGCTACAAGTGACAAAGACCATTACCGCGACTTGTCTGATGATATTTCCTTAGAATCCTTTCTTAATTCATTTCGTGGACAATTATTAGGTATGGCTGATGAGTTTAAATAATATATATGGAACGAGAACAAAAGGCGGACAGCAAGGTGACGTCTATACGTTACCCTATGTTGTCTCTTTCATGCTTGATGAGGTGGGCTATACAGCTGACCGCGACCTCTCAGCTGTTACAATATTTGAACCCTCGTGTGGTGAAGGTGAATTTGTCATAGAAATAGTATCCAGACTTTATCTTTCTTCTGTCAAGTATGGCTTTGATTTTGAAACGGTTTTCAAGGAGAATGTCTTTGCCAGTGACATAGACGAAAAGAAAATGAAGGTCTGCATAGAACGTATTTCTTCGAGATACAATCTTACAAACGACTCTTTCAGTCATTTCTTCGTAGAGGATTTTCTTTTATCACATCATCCCTGTGTTGATATCGTTGTTGGCAACCCTCCATATATAAGATACGAGGCAATTCCAAAAGATGCTATGTCTCGATATAAGTCTATATTCCATTGCTTTTATTACCGGGCTGACATTTATGTGCTGTTTTTTGAGAAAACCTTGACTATGCTTAAACGAGGTGGACGGCATTGCTTTATTTGTTCTAACAGATGGATGAAGAATACATATGGGATAAAACTGCGGAATATGATCGCATCTTCTTTCCGATTGGAGAAGATCTTTGACATGGAAGCTATACGGGCCTTTCAAGAGGATGTTTTAGCTTATCCATCAATTACATTAATAACGAACCAACGGGCGACGCCTCGCGTTGAGTTCTATAAAATAGAGGCTCCTAATGAAATTGGGAAAAAAGCTCCTGCGATTTTACAGATGCCTTTCGATGGTGATTGGTCAAGTATGTTCACAAAGCAGGTATTTGCTAATTTCCTGACAATTCAAGAGCAGGGCTTTTGTATCGGTATAGGAGTTGCTACAGGATGTGATTCTATTTTCATATCAAAAAACTTTAAAGGGAATATCGAAGAAGACCTTTTGCTGCCTTGCATTAACGCGCAAAATCTGAAGGGCAATCAGCTGAATTGGGATGGTAGATATCTCTTAAACCCATATAACAGTGATGGCTGCTTGGTTGATTTGTCGCTATATCCAAAGGCGAAAGCGTATCTGCAACTACATTATGATAGGTTGTCTAAAAGACATAAGGCAAGAAAAAAACCTCAACGTTGGTATGCTACGATCGACAGCATTGATAAGAAGTTGCTGACGAAGCCTAAGGTTTTGTTACCTGACATTTCCGGCAACTCCTTCATCTTTGTTGACGAGGGTAAATATTATCCACAGCATAATATCTATTACATTACAGGCGGAACTGTTAGAGAGATGAAAATTTTGGCAGCATTGTTAATGTCGTCAGCCATAAAAGAACAACTTGGAGACATTACCAATCACATGAATGGTGGATATGCAAGATGGCAGAGCCAATATTTGAAGAAATTACGTCTCCCCGTCGTGGCTGAAATATCTCACCACGACCGCCAAGTGTTATTGGAAAATTATGATAATTGTAACCAAAGTGGGATAGACGCTATCGTATCACACATTATTGACACACAGAGAAAAACGAAGATAGTCACGAAAACAAAGAAGAAAGCGATTGAGCTTACGTTGAATTTTGACTATATATAATCTTTCTACTGCCATAGAAGAGGCAGGTCTTTCTTGATGAACACCGCACAAGATGAATAATGATTAGCTGGTGTTGTCACCTTACGCAAAGATGCGCTACGGTTCTACCAATAATTTTCAAATCATTTCATACCTTTCAAAGAAAGCCGCCCGTTCCTCACTATTAGGAGCGGGCGGTTTTTCGTTTTAGGATGGCAGAGCCCTTTTATAAATCGATATTCACTCCGGCCATGACCGTGGCGCGTGGCATGGGGAAGCCGGCGTTGACCTCATAGCGTTGGGCAAGGAGATTCTCGCCATGAACGAAGACTTTCAGCTGACGGCTGACACGCAGGGTGGCGGTGAGATCCCACAACCGGAAGTTCTCTGTCGCTGCGTTGTTCTCCGCCGTGTGAAGCCCGTCGATCCATTGCAGTCCACTGTGCAGGCTGAAGCGGCCGGGCTGCCAGTCAGCACCTATGTAGAGCTTGTGCTTCGGGGCAGCTGTGAGCGTGCGGCTGGTATGGAGGAAGCTGTAGTTGGCATCGAGGCGCAGTCGGCTGACAGGAGCGTAGAAGCCTAAGAGCTCGAAGCCGGAGTTCTCGGTGCTGCCCGTGTTGACATTCAGCGGCCGGCTATCGACCATCTGCGTGGTGATGAGGTTGTCGGCATTGAGATAGAAGACGTTGAGACCATAGCCAAGACGGCCGTCGAGGAGCCGCTGGCGCAAGGAGAACTCATAGTTCCAGAGCCGTTCGGGGGCGAGGTCGGCATTGGCCGGGCGGAACATGTAGAGCTCGCGCAGGGTAGGATTGCGGAAGCCCTTGCCCACGATGGCTTTCAGCTCCATGTCGTGGGGCAGACGTGCGGTGAGTCCGCCCTGCGGTATCCATTCACTGCCCGACACGCTGTGGTGGTCGTATCGCAGGGCCACGTCGGCGGTGAGCCACGACAGCAGCTCCTGGCGGATGTCGGCATAGCCCGCCACCTCATTGACGTTGCGGTCGGCGATGTCCGTGCGACTGCCGTCAGCCATGGCTTTTTGCCAGGCATGACCGCCAAAGCGCTGGTAGTCGAAGCCGAGGGTCAGGTGTGTGGTGGAGAAAGGCGCGAAGCTCTCATAGGCCGAGACGCCGCCCATGCGGTCGTTGTGCATGTAGAAAGCCGTCTGAGGGGAGCGTGAGGCGGTGTGGCCGTCGTTGATGTGGTGGTGGCCCCAGTTGTAGAAGGCGCGCACAGCACCCGACACACGCCCATAGTCGTTAGTGAGCGAGAGGGCTGCCATGCCCCGCGTGATGTCCATGTCGTTGTCGATGAGCGGAGCAGAGACAGGACCGGGATTGGACGACTCCTGATAGGCGATGTTCACGTTGCCGTCCAACTGCCAGTAGCGACTGAGGTCGTAGCCGAGCTTGACGAAACCGCTCGTCTGACTGAAAGCCGCGTTGGGGCGATGGCCGTCGGTGCGCTCATAGTTCACTGCGGCGATTGACGAGAAGCGGCCCTGGCGCACACGGTTGGTGGCGGTGCCGATGAAGGTGCCGTAGCTGCCGCCTTGCAGGTTGACGTTGGTGCGCACGCCGTTCTCCCGCATCTGCCGCGTCACGATGTTCACCACGCCGCCCATGGCATTGCTGCCATAGATGGCCGAGGCAGGACCGCTGACCACCTCCACGCGGTCGGCCAGCATGGTCTGATAGGTGTCGGCGAGCGGATGGCCGTAGAGCCCGGCATACTGAGGCAGTCCGTCGATGAGCACGAGCAGGTTGGCCGAGCCGCCGATGCCCCTTATCTTGATGGTTCCCGCTGCCCCGGTGCTCAGTCCGTAGCCGAGGATGCCGCGTGTGGTGATGAAGAGTCTCGGCACCTGCTGGCTCAGCGTGGGCAGCACAGAAGGCTGATAAGCGGCCGTGAGCCGCGAGCGGCTGATGACGGACACGTCGAGGGGCAGGTGGCGGATGTCGGACTGATAGCGTGTGCCCGTGACGACCACGTCGCTGAGACGCACCGAGTCGGTTTGGGCAAAGGAAAGGCTGGCCGCACCAAGCAGGGCGGTCAACAGTAGTAATTTCTGATCCATGAAGATATGGAGGGGTTATTTCTTGTCAATATTGACGAGGGTGTATTTCTTCGAGCCGAGGCCTATCTTCTCCGCCCAGTCGATGGTATGCGTGCCATGCTGCTTGTCGATGCGCTTGAGCAGGTCGGTCGGATCGTTCTTGGCCGTCACCTTCTGGTTGTTGATGATATCGACGCAAGCCTGGTCGAGGGCCACGGGGTCGGTGCTGGCGAGGATGCCATAGTCTTCAAGCTTCACGGGAGCGGGGTGGTCCACGCAGTCGCAGTCGATGCTCATGTTGTTCATCACAGAGATGTAGATGATGCCGTTCTCCTTCTTGAAGTAGTTGACCACCGCCTGAGCCGCTGCCGCCATGCTCTCAAGGAATCCGTCCTGATTGCCGATGTATTTCGGAGTCCACAGCGAGTCCATGTTGAGCTTGTTCATCTTGCCGGCGGAGTGGATATAAGCCTTGCCGTTGGCCGAGGCGCAGCCGATGGAGAGGTTCTTCAGCGCCCCGCCGTAGCCGCCCATGGGATGGCCCTTGAAGTGGTTCAGACAGATCATGAAGTCGTAGTTGGCGAGGTGTCCGCCCACAATGTCGTAGATCAGATGGGTATGGTCGCGCACGGGGATGCGAATCTCGTCGTACTCGTCCATGATATCCACGGGGAAGTATTTCGTGAATCCGTGGCGGTCAATGACCTTCCAGTGGTTGGCCGAGTTGTTACGCACGTCGTTGGGGTCGCCGCCGTAGGCGGTGTTGTTCTCCACAATGGTGCCGTCAACATCATAGACCAGGTCCTTGATGAGCTCGGGCTTGAGATAGTTGGGGTTGGAGCCCTCGCCCGTGCTCACCTTCACGGCGACGCGTCCCTTGGCCTTTACGCCCAGGGCCTGATAGATACGTACAAGCGAGGCGGGAGAGATCTCACGGGTGAGATACACCTTGGACTGTGCCCAAGCCGTGGTGCCCAAGGCTAACAGCACGACTACTGCAAGGGCTCTGAAATGGAAATGACTCATAATCTTATGTATTTGATGAATTGTCTTACGGTTGCAAAGATAAGCGTTTTTCCACAATGTTGTGTTATATATATCTTCGGATTCCTTACACATTTTGCGGTATTTTGTACACATCGCGCTGGTCTTGTCTTCCTCCTATCCTTCTTCGATGGGATATAGAGAAGATCTGAGAATATCAATATCTCCAAAATATTATTTTTAAGATATTCTCGGATTTTCTTTATATCTGCGCCCAGCGCGGTAGGAGGTAAGTTCCTTACAACGGCTTTTGGTTTGTCCTCCTACCCATCTCCGATGGGATATAAAGAAAATCTGAGAATATCTAAAAATATTTTCTATAATATTCTCAAATATTCTTTATATCTGCGCCCTGCGCGGTAGGAGGAAGTTCCTTACAACGGCTTTTGGTTTGTCCTCCTACCCATCTTCGATGGGATATAGAGAAAATCAGAGAATATCAATATCTCCAAAATATTATTTTTAAAGATATTCTCAGATTTTCTTTATATCCGCGCTTGCGCGGTAGGAGGACAAACAAAGCGCCACGGCAGAGGTTCAAAGGCCTCAGAGGCTTCGTTGCAATGACCGTGAGGATATCTTTTCCGCCAATAGGGTAAGTTTACCCGAAGATATGGTAATCGGAATATGAGGGGAAAGACATAACTTTGCAACATCATCATTAAACCATCAAACAAGACGTATACAATGAAGAAGAATTTGTTTGCGGCATTCATGCTCCTGCTGCTTGCCGTTTACGCTATAGGCGCAAAGGTGCAGGCCACAATCAACGGCTCAGCTTCTCAGAGCCATCGTCCCTTGCAGATCGCGCGCCAGGGCGTGTTCTCTTCGGGCGGCCGCGTCACGGTCCCCGTGCCCGGTGAGTACGATGCCACAAAGAACTGGCTCGACATGAGCCGCAAGGGCACCACTGCGCACGTGGACCATGCCAACACGTTCTACCAGATTCCCGTCGGCGGCAGCGGTATTCCCGTGGTCTTCCTTCACGGCTATGGTCAGAGCCGCACGGGATGGCAGACGACACCCGACGGCCGCGAGGGATGGTCCGACATCTTCCTCGGCAAGGGCTACTCCGTATTTCTCGTGGACCAGCCTCGGCGCGGTGCCGCCGGTGCCACGGAGAAGATGACCGCCGACGCTCTCGATGCCGACGGCAACAGCTATAAACCCGGCGACCAGGCGTGGTACACTCACTTCCGCATCGGGCGCGTGGCCCCTGGGCGCTATGAGGGCTCGCAGTTCCCTGCCGGCGACGCGGCGCAGAACCAGTTCTTCTGTCAGATGACACCCAACACGGGCGGCTACGACGAGAAACTCTTCGGCCAGGCTCTCAGTGCCGTTCTCCGGGACGTGAGAAAAAAGACGGGCCGCAAAGCTGTCTATGTCACCCACTCGCAGGGTGGTCGTGTGGGTTGGCGGACCGATGCCGAGAATATCGCCGCCATCGTCGCCGTAGAGCCCGGTGGTGCGCCGCAGGTGGGCTCGGCGGAGTACAAGAAGTTTCTTGCCGCCAAGGTGCCGATGCTCTTCCTCTTCGGCGACTACATCGAGAACGGTCCCAAGGACATCCAGTCCACAGCCTTCTGGCAGGTCGTGTTGAAGCAGTGTCGCGACTTCGCAGCACAATACAACAAGGACGGTGGCGACGCGAAGGTTATCTATCTGCCCGACATGGGCATCCACGGCAACAGCCATTTCATGTTTGAGGAGATGAACAACGGTCAGATTGCCGACCTCGTGGCCGACTGGCTCAAGAGCCATCAGCTTGGCGGTGCGACGAAGGAGGACATGCCCTTCACAAACTTCGGCAACACGCTGCCACGCGAGGCGTTCCATGGCGAGGCTTACATCAGCAATATCATCGCCAAGGACAGCATTTACAACTTCCCGACGACCAATGTCATCACCTTCGCACCCGGTGCCCACAGCAACTGGCACCGCCACGGCGGCATGGATATCCTCGTCACCGGCGGTGTGGGCATCTACCAGCAGGAGGGTAGGGCGGCGCAGGTGCTCCGCAAGGGCGACGTGCTGCACATCCCCGCCGGGACACGCCACTGGCACGGAGCCGCACCGGGCAACTGGTTTCAGCAGATAGTCATCTACGACAAGGACTGGAAGCCGACGACGACTTATGCCGACGCTGACAACACCGTCACCGACGAAGCCTACAACCACCTCGCGATGGAGGAATATCCCCATCAGAACGCCCGCACCGACATCAGCATGTTCGCTCCCGGCGACTCGCTCCTGCAGCTGCCCACGTTCACGGGTAAGGTGCTACTCTCCAACACCCTGGAGGCCAATAACGCATCGGGAGCTCCCGACATCCACAACGTCGTCTTCGAGCCCGGTGTGTACAATGCCTGGCACGAGCATCCGGGCGGTCAGATCCTCTTGGTCACCGACGGCGTCATCTACCATCAGCTAAAGGGCAAGCCCGTAGAGGTGCTCCATCCCGGCGACGTGGCTCTCTGCCCGCCCAACGTGCTCCACTGGCATGGTGCCGCTCCCGGCTCCCGTGCCGCCCATCTGGCGGTGGGCACCAACCCCGGCAGCCCGGCGGTGAAGTGGACCAAGAAGTTTGTCAGCAAGAAAGCATACGATAAGATAAAAAAAGGCCGGCATAATTGCCGGCCCCTTCTATTAGGAGATGATTAGAGTCAACCTATCAGTTCAACGCTCCTCTTGAGGAACTTGTCAAGTGCCTCTCCCTTGAGCATGCCGTTCTGAAGCAGTGCCAGGTCGATGAGCTGGTGAACAATCTTGTTACCCTTGGCATAGTCGGCAAGAATCTTGGTCTTCTTCTCGCGCTCGTCGTTGATGGTCTTCTCTGTCTTTTGGAGATCGTCTTTCTCCTCCTGGCTCACCTCCTCAGGCTTCTTGTTGGCCTGACTCTGATGGAGGGCAGCGAGGCGGGCCTCCTGACCCTTGATGTCGCTGACGATAGGCTTCAAGGCTTCGTCAACGCTCTTCTTGGTGTCGTCGAGAACCTCTTTGATGAGCTTGTGGTCGGAGTTGAGCACAACCATGTAGGAATCGGGCATCTGGTTGTAGAAGCTCATTCCGGGCTGGAACTGGCTCATCTCTTTCATTCGGCGCATATACTCACTCTGTGTGATGAGTACAGGATTTGCAGTCTCACCGAGAGCTTCCACATCGACACTGAAATTGGCTTTTGCATCGGAAGGCATCTGCGAGCGGAAGACCTCTGACAATTTGTCACTGTCGTCCTTGTCAAGTGTCTCTTTCTTGACATCATCCTTGACGATGAGACGGTCGATGATGTCAGCGTCGACGCGGGAGAAACGACTCTTCTCGAACTTCTGCTCCAGCATGCTCACCATTGGCACATCGAGCTGGCCGTCAAGGAGCAACACACTATAACCCTTGTCCTGAGCGGCCTTGATATAGGTGTACTGGTCTTCCTTGTTGGTGGCATAGAGGTAGATGAGCTCTCCATTCTTATCCGTCTGGTTGTACTTGATGAGCGTCTTGTACTCGTCGAAGGTGAAGTACTTGCCGTCGACATCTTTGAAGAGTGCAAAGTCTTTGGCACGGTCGTAGAAGTCCTCTTGTGACAGCATACCGTAGTTGATAAACAGCTTCAGACTGTCCCACTTCGACTCGTAGTCCTTGCGGTCGTCCTTGAAAGTCTGCTGCAAGCGGTCGGCGACCTTCTTGGTGATATAGGTTGAGATTTTCTTCACGTTGGCATCGCTCTGCAGATAGCTGCGGCTGACGTTCAGCGGAATATCCGGTGAGTCGATGACGCCATGGAGCAGGGTGAGGAAGTCGGGAACGATGCCCTCAACCTGGTCGGTGACGAAAACCTGGTTACAATATAGCTGTATCTTGTTGCGCTGCAGGTCGATATTGCTGTGAATGCGCGGGAAGTAGAGAATACCAGTCAGATGGAACGGATAGTCGACATTGAGGTGGATCCAGAACATCGGCTCGTCTTGCATAGGATAGAGCTCGCGATAGAATTTCTTGTAGTCCTCGTCTTTGAGGGTAGAGGGAGTCTTTGTCCATAGCGGTTCCACATTATTAATAATGTTGTCCTCAGTGGTCTCCACCTCTTTGCCGTCCTTCCACTCTGTCTTCTTACCGAAGGCGATAGGTACGGGCATGAACTTACAGTATTTGGAGAGCAACTGTTGAATCTTGTTGTGCTCGAGATACTCCTTGCAGTCGTCGGCAATATGCAGGATGATGTCTGTACCGCGGTCAGCTTTCTCTGTCTCCTCAATGGAGAACTCTGGCGAGCCGTCGCAGACCCAGTGCTCGGCCGTGGCGCCATCCTTATAGCTCTTGGTGATAATCTCCACCTTGTCGCTGACCATGAAGGCAGAATAGAAACCGAGTCCGAAGTGTCCGATAATGGCATTGGCCTCGTCTTTGTATTTAGATAAGAAATCGGTAACGCCGGAGAACGCTATCTGATTGATGTATTTGTCTATCTCCTCCGCTGTCATACCGAGTCCGCGGTCACTGATGGTCAGAGTCTTGGCATCCTTGTCGAGCTTAACATGGATAGTGAGGTCGCCTAACTCACCTTTGAAGTCGCCCTTCTGCTGTGCCGTTTTCAATTTCTGAGTGGCGTCGACGGCATTGGAGACCATCTCGCGAAGGAAGATTTCATGATCTGAATAGAGAAACTTTTTGATGACGGGGAAGATATTTTCGGTCGTTACCCCAATATTACCTTTCTTCATGTACGTATTGTGTTTTTTATTCTTTTTATTTCTACGTTCAGAAATTGCAAGAACTGTGCCAAAGGAGGTGAAAATCGGATTGAAAGTGGCAAAAATGTAAAAGGAAACGAAAAAATACGCTCTAAAGTGAAGAAATACTGAAATATTTACAAGTGTTTCGAAAAATATTCCTACCTTTGGCCCATAGATTCATTTCAATAGGTTAAGGTTAGTTTTTTAAAAGGTTAAAAGAGCCCCAATCTGAGTCGTGAGACCGTGGATTGGGGTATTTTTTTTTGTATGCCGAAAGTCTATCGGACGCTTTTGACACCCACGATGCCTGTGAGCTTATCGTCGAGGTAGAAGGTGGAGGTCATGGTATCCTTGTCGACAGCATATTTTACGGAAATCATGTTCAACTTGTCGGTACGGGGCTGGTATTTTGTGCCGGCCTTCACAATCTTGCCTTTGATGGCCTCAGTGTGCATGACTTGGAGGATGGAGTCCTTGACGTGGTTAGTGGAGTCAAGGTCAGACCAAGAGATGATGTCATAGTCAGGCAGCAACATCTGTTCAGACATAAACTGCTTGACATGACTTTTAACCTGATGGTCCTCGCCACAAGCGGCAAGAACCATCAGGGATATAATAAATAATGCGAATACTACCTTTCTCATTATTTCTCAGGGATATTCTTCAGAATCTCTAATAGATGATCCCAGACCATCTGCACGGTGGGGATATAGAGGCACTCGTCGGGCGTGTGTACGTTGCGCAGTGTCGGTCCGAAGCTGACCATGTCGATATTTGGATATTTCTCTGAGAAAAGACCGCACTCCAGGCCTGCATGGATGCCACGTACCACGGGTTCCTTGCCAAAGAGCTTCTTGTAAGCGTCGATGGCGATGCGCTGGAGCTTAGAGTCATGCTTAGGCTGCCAAGCAGGATAGCCGTCGGTCTGGATGACGTCGGCACCGGCAAGCTCATAGGCGGCTTTGACCGTGTTGCACATATTCTCCAGGTTGCTTGTCACATTGCTGCGCTGCGAGCTGACAATCTCTACCTTGTCGTCGCTGCTCTGTACGCTGGCCACATTGCTGGAAGTCTCTACCATCCATGCCAGCTCCTTGTCCTGACACATAGCGAAGACACCATTGTCGACGGCTTGCAGGGCGCGGATGATGTTGGTTCCGACAGCAGCGGGGATGACCTTCTGCGCCTCAGCGCTCTCCAGTCCCCATACCATAGTGGTGTCGGTGACATGATATTCGTCCTCGACGGCAGCAGCAAACAGGTTCCAGTCGGCTTTGATCTCTTCCTTTTTGTCGGCGGGTACAGCGAAGATGACCTTGCCGTCGCGAGGGATGGCGTTGTGCATCTTTCCTGAGTTCCACTGAGCTAAGCGCAGCGGCATCTTCGTCTGCTCGAGGTAAAGGAATCGTGCGATAATCTTAATGGCGTTGGCGCGCTTCTTCTCGATGTCGTCGCCGGAGTGACCACCGTTGAGGCCTTTCAGACTGCCTTCCAAGAAGAAATAGCCCTTGGGAGCGTCCTCCCGCTGGAACTTGAATGTGGCGATGGTGCTACGGCCACCGGCGCAGGAGATGAAAATCTGGCCCTCATCTTCAGAGTCGAGGTTGATGAGGTAATCGCCGGTCATGAATCCGGCTTTCATCCCTAAGGCACCTGTGAGCTGTGTCTCCTCGTCGCGTGTGAAGACGCACTCGATGGGCCCATGCTCGATGTCGTCGGAGTCGAGGATAGCCAGTTCGATGGCATCACCGATACCGTCGTCGGCACCTAAGGTAGTGCCTTTGGCGTGCATCCAGTCGCCATCGACATATGTCTGGATGGCATCCTTATGGAAGTCGAAGTCGACATCAACAAGCTTGTCGCAGACCATGTCCATATGGCTCTGCAGAATGGTCGTGGCGCGGTTCTCGTAGCCTTTGGTAGCGGGCTTGCGGATAAGGACGTTGCCGGTCTCGTCGACAATAGTCTCAAGGCCATGGTCGGCACCAAACTTCTTGAGATATGCTATCATCTGCTCCTCATGCTTGGAGGGACGGGGAATCTGATTGATTTTTGCAAACTGCTCAAAGACGCGAGCAGGTTTCAATTCTGCCATAATAATTGTTTATTTTTAATGTTTTGTCTTATTTCTTTTTGCGTTTCAACCTATTTACACTATCTTTGCAGCGTTTTTGGTTGTAAAACCAATGCAAATTTAGTAATTTATGATAGAAACTCTGCTCTTGACGGTGTTAATAATTGCTATCGCCGTAGCTTTACTCTCCGTCCGTGTCATCCTGCTCAAGAACGGGCGCTTCAAGTCGTATCACATCCACGACAGTCAGGCCATGAAAGATCGTGGCATCCACTGCGTCATCGACCAGGACAGGGAGATGAGGGCAAAGTCGGCCAGTAAATAAATAAAACGAAATAGAAAAATGAAGAAAAGCATTATTCTCTCTGTGGCCATCGCCGCTGCCACAACTTTGGGCATTACTTCTTGCGACAAGAGCTCACCCAAAATGGATGAGAAGGCGGAAGCCCCTGCACAGCAGGAGAAGACCAGCAGCAAGATTGCATATGTGGAGGTGGACTCCATCATGACACAATACAACTTCTGCAAGGACTATACAAAGATTCTGAACCAGAAGGGTAACAACATCCAGAAGACCCTTGCTGCCAAGCAGCAGGCCCTGCAGGCCGCCGCTGCCAACTTCCAGCAGAAGGTGCAGCAGAATGCTTACACCCGTGAGCAGGCTGAGGCTATCCAGGCTGGTCTGCAGAAGCAGAGCAACGACCTTCAGGCACTAAACCAACGTCTGAGCAACGAGTTTCAGGCTGAGACAGAGAAGTATAACAAGGCACTGCACGACTCTCTGCAGCACTACCTCGCTGTCTATAACAAGGACAAGAAGTATGGTCTCATCTTTGCCAAGCAGGGTGACAATCTGCTCTACGCCAATAAGTCCTATGATATTACCAATGATGTCGTAGCAGGTCTTAACAAGGCTTACAAGGGCACAAAGACTGCCAAGAAGTAACTGAAAAGAGCGGGTATAACAATTTTTTGCCAAAATATTTGCCAAAATATTTGGTAGGTAGAAAAAATCGTTGTACCTTTGCACTCGCTTAACAAAAGAACGGCTCCGTAGCTCAACTGAATAGAGCATCTGACTACGGATCAGAAGGTTCCGGGTTTGAATCCCAGCGGAGTCACAAATTAAAAGGGGTATCAAGGTTTCCTTGATACCCTTTTTCATGCTATTATTTTTGAACGTCTCTATTCTTCCCTGATGATCTTCATGTATTCATCGTAGGGGATGTGCTCACCGCCCATGCTTTTCAGATGTGGAGTCTCAAACTGGCAGTCGATGATGTTGCCGCCGCGGTCTTTCATCAGGTTCGCCAGATAGATGAGTGCGAGCTTTGAGGCAGAGGGCTCCAGTGAGAACATACTCTCGCCGAAGAAAGACCGGCCTATGGTGACCCCATACAGTCCGCCCACGAGATGGTCGGCATGCCAAACGTCTACGCTTGCCGCAAAGCCCTGGTCGTGGAGACGCTTATAGGCCTTTATCATGTCTTTGCCGAGCCATGCACCCCGCATATCATACCTTCCGTCGGCACGGCTGCAACCTTCAATGACATCATCGAAAGCCTTGTTGAAGGTTACCTGATAAGTGCGGTGGTTGATGAGCGCCCGCATACTGTGGCTGACATGTATCTTATCGGGGAAGATGACAAACCTGTCCATGGGGCAGAACCATAGAATCTCGTCATTCTCCTTGAAGCCATACCAGGGGAAGATACCATTACTATAAGCAAGCAGCAGGCGGTCGACGCTGAGGTCGCCGCCGACTGCTATCAGACCGTCCTCGTCGCCTTCGTGCGGGTCGGGAAAGGCCAAGACATTTTTATCCAATCGCCAGACTGTCATTTTTCACGATTATTTTTACATTGCCGCCTTTGGCAAGCTTGCCGAAGAGTATGCCACGCATCAGCAGCGGCTTCAGCTCACGAGCGATGACTCTGTCCATCTCTCTTGCGCCATACTCTTTTGTGAAGCCCTTCTGAAGCAGGAACTCCAATGCTTCGTTGGCCAACTCCATGGTGACCTTCTTCTTGGTGAGCTTTGTTTGCAGTTCACCCAGTTTCTTGTTGAGAATCAGTCGTGCCATCTCCTTATCCATATCGTGGAAGACGACGGTGGACGACAAGCGGTTGAGGAATTCTGGCTTGAAGGTCCGTTTCACCTGCCCGAGCATAGCCTCGCCACGTGAGATATGGCTGTTGAAGCCCACGCTGGCCTGTGAGGCGAATTGCGCGCCGGCATTGGAGGTCATGATGAGGATAACATTTCGGAAGTCAGCCTTCTGACCCTTGTTGTCGGTGAGCACGGCATAGTCCATGACCTGCAAGAGAATATTATAGATGTCGCTGTGCGCCTTTTCTATCTCGTCGAGCAATAACACGCAGTTGGGTGTCTTACGGATGGCATCGGTGAGCAGCCCACCGTCTTCGTAGCCGACATATCCGGCAGGCGAGCCAATGAGTTTTGCCACGGTGTGCTTCTCCGTATATTCGCTCATATCGAAGCGGACAAGGCTCACACCAAGCTCCTTAGCCAGGACGCGCGCCACTTCTGTCTTTCCCACACCAGTGGGCCCGACAAAGAGCAGACTTGCCAAAGGCTTGTTGTCGTCCTGGAGACCAGCCTTAGCCATCTCAACAGCTTCGACGACCTGCCTAACAGCCTCGTCCTGACCATATATCTTTGCTGAGACACGGCTGTACAAGGTCTCTAATGCTTCGTTGTTGTCGTCCTTCAAGGCCTCGGCGTCAATCTTGCAGGTCTTTGTCAGCACCTGAGCAACGAGTTGTTTGTCCACGGTCTGTTCCTCGCTGTCAATGGGGTGGAGCTCTCTATAGGCTCCGGCCTCGTCGATAAGGTCTATCGCCTTGTCGGGGAGGAAGCGGTTGGAGATATATTTCGCCGACGCATGGACGGCATAGGCAATGGCTTCGTCGGTATATTTCACATGGTGGAAGTCCTCGTAGCCTTTCTGTAAGCCTTGGAGAATCTTGACAGCGTCGTCCTCCGACGGTTCTTGGATGTCTATCTCCTGAAAGCGTCGGACAATGCCTTTGGACTGTGCGAAGTAGCGTTTGTACTCATCGTATGTTGTAGACCCGATAAAACGTATATCACCGGATTCCAGATACGGTTTGAGCATGTTGGAAGCGTCTAAGGAACCATCGGATCCTCGTCCGGCACCAACCAGATTGTGTATCTCGTCGATATAGATAATGGCATTGCCCTCTTTGCGCGCACCTTCCATCACCTGCTTGATGCGCTTTTCGAAGTCGCCACGATATTGTGTTCCGGCCAGCATCGTCCCCATGTCCATGGAATAGATTTTGCTACCTTTCAGTCTGTCGGGGACATTGTCTTTGTTGATTCTGTCAGCAAGACCGTAGACAAGCGCTGTCTTGCCTACGCCGGGCTCGCCGATATGCAGCGGATTGTTCTTGTCTTTCCGGCAGAGCACCTGAATCGTGCGTTCCAGTTCTTTGTCACGTCCGATGAGCGGGTTGTGGTTGGCAAGGTCATCGTTGACGCACGTGACGAGAGCCTTCCACTGGCTCTCACCTTTCCTTGAGGCATCGGGGCTATCATCATCATCGGGGCCCCACGCATCCAAAGCCTCACTGTAGGTGTCAAAATCGTAAGCCTCTATCAACTCGTGCATGAACCCGGCAGCATCACCATTGATGTTTCTCAACAGCAGGTAGCTTGCCCAACTGTCTTCGAGATGCAGCAAGGCATCAGAGAAATGGGTAACGTCTATCGTGTCGTGACCGGAGAAGTAAGCTTGGCTGGCGGCATTCTGCATCAGCTGCTGACTCTGCTCAGAGAGTTGCGGGGTATATTGCTTGTCTTTCGGCTCTCTCTCCTGTTCCTGCTCATTGATGACGTTAAGTACCTGTTCTTGAAACTCTGCGGCATCCGTGTCGTAACATTTGAGGGCTATTTCAAAGTTGGGAACTGATGATAGTTCATAGAGAAAATGCTCGGGCGTGACAAACTGTTGACGCAACTGAGTGCAGAGTCCTATGGCTCCCTGCAACACCTCGGTAAGCTCAGAGGAGTTTTTCATCATTTTTCCTGCCATGGTCACACCTCCTTATAAGTTATCTTCAGCGGAAACCCAGCCTCACGGGCCATGGATGTTGCCACCTTCGTGCGGGTGACCGCTAAATCGTAGCTATAGACTCCGACTGAAGCCTGACCTTCCTGATGCACTTTCATCATGATCTGCTCAGCTTCCTGCTGTCCTTTGAGGAAGATCTCAGTCAGCAGCTTCACGACAAACTCCATAGTTGTGAAGTCGTCGTTCCAGAATATCACTGCCCATTTGTGGGGCTCTCTTATCTCGATTCTGTCTTTTACGTTTATTTGTCCTTCTTGTTGTGCCATAGTGTAAGCTATTGCAAAAAAAAATCTTTGATTGTTGTTGTTGGCAAAAAGACATTACCAGCTTTTTGGCTACAAATTTACGAAATAATATTCATATCCATCATTCTTCCTCAACTTTTCGTGCTATGTGGTGCTGACAGGTGATGTTTGTTGGGCATCAAATGTGCAATGCAGGATAAAAAGCATAATAAAGTACAAAATATTGTGCCCTGTCATATTATTATTGTAGCTTTGAAGCAGTTTTAAATGCAGAGCAAGATGAAAAAGTCGTTGATCTTTTTGGTAGCAATCTTATTCCTGGTGTCGTGTGGATCTCTGCACAACAGCCAGGAGAAGGTTACTGCGGAGCAGAAGTCCGCACAGATTCAGGATTCTATTCATGCGCGTACCTTCACGGTGGAATTCAATTACGTGAACCCGATGCGCATGCCTCCCCACTACCTTACCACAGCCTATACCTTGCGGCTTTGTGGTGACAGTCTCGTCAGCGAACTGCCGTATTTTGGTAGGGCTTATCGTGCCAATCCTGCTGATAATGACCGCAGTCCATTGTCGTTCACTGGTAGAGTGGGGGAGGCAAAGATGGTGAAAGGGAAGAATGACTATACCATCACTTTCAAGACGAAGAATGGGATAGAACTGCTGGAATACACTTTGAATCTCTTCTCCAATGGCCAGGCTTATCTCTCGGTCAGTTCTTCTGACCGAGAGCCTATCAGCTTCAATGGAGCCATCGTGTTATAGTCACAGACCAGGATTCAACTTGTCTCTGAACCCGTGATACCAGCTGGTGCCCAGGCAGATGGCATGGGACAGTCGGTGAAGGCAGACATCGAGGTCTGTGTCCTCCTTTGCAAAGTCTCCCTTGTAGCCGGAGAAGATGACGAAGAAGGAGTAGTCGCCGGTGATATACTGGGTGGTAAGGTGCATGGATAAGGCTTTCCCCAGCATATTGTCGAAGTCGCTGACGTCCTTGGTGTGGACGATTTGCAGGGCGACTTTAAGTCCCGTCTTCTGATGGATGATTTCGACGGGTCCCATGCCGTCGACTTGTTTTACTTCGATGAAGAAGTCTTCGAAGTTGACTTTTGCTGCGTTTACACCTGGGTTGATAGCGCGTGGATAAGCCACCGCCGTTGTTGGATGATGCTGAATTACTTGCATGTTGCGTTATGTTTTAGTTAATACTGTCGTTAACTCGCATCGTCTTACCACCGTGATCATAACAGTCCGGTTGGTGCGCACTGAAGCGACTCTTGATGCTAAAAATCTTATTTCGGCTGCAAAGGTAGTGATATTATTTTAAACACAAAAGCTTTTCCTGTTTTTTCTATTTTTTATATCACATTTCTGTGAACATGGTGGTGAAGGAACTCTGCAAACGTGACCTTGACGAGAAGTTGTGGAGCCATGAGATGAACATCGGAACGCACTGCAAGCTTCCATGGCTTTTGAGGGGTGGATTGGGGCTTTGCCATAGCCGACACGACCAGGAAAAGCAGAATGAGAGTGAATAATTTCTTTATGTAAAAAGGCCCATTTTTGTGGTAATATGTTCTTTTATTTGTGTCAATGGTGGAAAAAGACTATTTTTGCAACGTAAAACCATACCGACTTATGAGATTTGCATTCTTGATATTCCTCCTGCTCCCTGTTGCAGGACAGGCTTATGTCTGCTTCCGCACGTGGCAACTGCTGCCCGCTATTCCCGCCCTGCGCATTGCCGTCGTAGCACTGATGGTAGTGACCTTCGTGTTGTTCTTCATCGCTATGTCTGGGACTATCGACCATTGGCCGATGCCTTTGGCTACTGCTACTTATGAGATAGGGACATCGTGGCTGATGATTCTCCTTTATCTCTTCCTTGCCTTCCTTCTCCTTGACATCCTGCGATTGTGTCATGTCCTTCCCATGTCTGTTGTCCGTGGCAACGCCTGGACTTCGGCAGCGCTTACCATCTTCATGACAGCGCTCTTCGTCTACGCCTACTTCCACTTCGACGACAAGAAACGGGTGGAGCTGACCGTGACGACCGATAAGCCCCTTGACAGTGACCTCACCCTCGTCCTTGTCAGCGACCTTCATCTCGGCTATCATAACACGCGTGCCGACCTTCATCGCTGGCTTCAGCTTCTCAAGGCAGAGAATCCTGACGCCATCCTCATCGGTGGTGACATCATCGATGGCAGCTATCGTCCCGTGGCAGAGACGGCCATGGCAGAGGAGTTCCGCTCTCTCGGCATCCCCGTTTATGCCTGTCTTGGCAACCACGACTATTACACAGGCCTTGACGCTGATCTACGGTTCTGTCAGGAAGCTGGCATTCATCTGCTACGTGACGAGATGGCAGATTTTAGAGGCATCACCATCATTGGGCGCGACGATCGCACCAACATCCGGCGCAAGTCGCTGACTGCTATTCTGCAATCCACTGACAAGCACCGGTTCCTCCTGGAACTCGACCATCAGCCCTACCATTTAGAGGAGGCGGAGCATAATGGCATCGACTTCGAGTTTGCCGGACATACCCACCACGGACAGGTGTGGCCCGTCAATTGGATTACCGATGCCGTCTATGAGGATGCCTTCGGACCTTTGCAGAAAGGCTTTACACATTATTATGTTAGCTCTGGTCTCGGCATTTGGGGCGCAAAGTTCAGAATAGGGACGCAGTCAGAATATGTTGTATTGAGAATCAAAACGCACCACTAATTAATGTTAAATCGGGTGAAAAGTTTTCTACATTGAGAAAATGGTAGTACTTTTGCGAATATAGAAAGATAAGTTTCCAAGATAACGATAGTCAATGGACAATAAGAAAGATTACGGTCTCAAGGCCGAGCAGACGGCGCGCTTTGCCAAAGCCTTAGCTCATCCTGCCCGGATACAGATAATGCAATTCTTAGCTCGCCAGCAGGAATGCTATTTCGGTGACATCCACGATGAGTTGCCCATTGCCAAAGCTACTGTGAGTCAGCATCTGAAAGAGCTGAAGGAAGCTGGGCTCATTCAGGGAACGATCGAAGCGCCAAAGGTGAAGTACTGCATCAACCGCGACAACTGGCAGTATGCCCGTGAGCTTTTTACCGACTTTTTCAATATGAAGATAGCGTCTTGCGGGTGTGGCTGCTCGCAGGACTCATAGGTGGGCCTTTGCTGTTCCACCTTATTCATTTACAATCTATTCGCCAATTTGCAAACAACCAATTTTTATACCATGAAGACATTAGAGATTTTTGACCCGGGTCAGTGCTGCACCAAAGACACCTGCTGCCATGGCGGCCACAGCCTGCTGCGTATTGACGCGATTACCGACCAGCTGAGAGGCATGGGCATAGAGGTGACACGTCATACGCTCAACTACGACCCCCAGGCTTTCATGCACAATATGCAGGTCAACCAGATGTTGCAGACAAAAGGTGTGGAGGTGCTGCCTATCACACTCGTCGACGGCGACATTGTTCTCATGGGCGAATATCCCACGACAGAACAGTTCAGTGAATGGGCGGGGAGAGAACTCTCTGTTCCGACAGAATCAGACTGCTGCTGTTAACATCATTATCATGGACGAGAGCAAATACATTGAAGTTCTGAAGAGTTGTCCGCTGTTCCGTAATATGGATGCCACTGCTATTGTCGACATCCTCAGCGGCTATCCCCATCGTTTGGTGACTTTCTCTAAAGGTGACCTCTTTGCTGTGGCTGGCCTGCCCTGCCGCTATGCCGATATTGTTGTCGAGGGTACGCTGGTCTGCCGCATGGCCTCTCCGGCCGGCAAAGAGGTGGAGGTGAGCAGGCTGACAGCGGGCCGCGTTGTAGCCCCTGCTTTCATCTTCGCTACCGTCAACGATATGCCTGTGACCGTGCAGGCTGCCAACAACGTCGTCGTACTGCGCTGGCAAAGGGAAACATTCCGAAAAATGATGAACGAGGATAGTGCGGTGCAAGACAACTTCATCACCCTGCTCTCGGACACCAATGCATTCCTGACACGCAAGCTGAACATGCTCAGTCTGATGACGGTGCGCGAGAAGGTTGCCAACCTGCTCTTACAGCGTGCCAAAGAGCAGAAAACACGGCAGATTGTGCTCTTCCGCAGCCGTCAGGAGATAGCAGGCAGCATGGGCATACAGAAGTTCTCCCTTATGCGCGTCCTCGCCGATTTTGAAAAGGAAGGAGCTATTAAGATTGATGGGCGTAATATAGAAATTCTTGACAGCCGGAAGCTGAAATGACTTTTAATCTTTTTTAATGCCAAAGGGTAACAATTGTGACCTGATGCACCTTATTTTTCTTCCTAACTTTGCATCGCATTAAAAAAGATAGACTATGGAAGATAAAAGTAGATATAACTTCAGCGAGTGGCCTTTGGACCTGCTGATAGATTATGTGCTCAAAGTACATCACCGTGCGGTCCGTGAGAAAGGTCCCGACACCCTTGCACTCATCGGCAAGGTGAAAAGTGAGAATCCTGTCCTTGACGAGGTTGAGGCACTCTTTGCCCAGTCTCTCAACGACCTCGATGTTCATCTGATGAAAGAGGAGCGTGTTCTATTTCCCTTTATCTTAGACCTTTTCGACACCTCGCGCGATGGCGGTGAGATGGGACCGATGCACTGCGGAACTGTCCGCAACCCCATCAATGTGATGATGGCCGACCACGACGGCGAGCTGGAGCGTCATGCACGCATCGCCACACTCCTCAACGGCTACAAGGCTCCCGATGATGCTTCTGATGACTATAAAGATATGGTATACCGGCTGAGTGAGTTCAGCCGTGACCTCAGAGAGCACACACACGTAGAGAATGATTTCATCTTCCCCGAGGCCATAGAGCTGGAGAAGGTATTGGTAGGATAAACGATAAAATATACAAAAACAATGAATATGTTCTGTTTTCAATGTCAGGAGACCGCCAAGGGCACAGGTTGCACCATTAGCGGCGTATGTGGTAAGAAACCCGAGACAAGTCGCTGGATGGACTTGCTCCTTAGCGTGACCCGTGGTGTAGGCACCATTTATCATGCTCTGTTGGACGGCGGTTATGCCGACGACATCATTGTAGATGATTTCATCGTGGACGCACTCTTCGCCACGATTACAAATGCCAACTTCGACGACACAGCCCTGCTGCAGAAGGTGGACAAGGGTATTGAACTGAAAAAGCGCCTGCTTGGTGTCGCTGCTCAGCGTGGCATCTCTCTGCCCGACTATCACGAAGTGGAGTGGGGTGGTGAGAAGAGCGACTATGAGGCCGAGGGTGACCGTGAGACAGTGCTGCGCACTACCAACGAGGACATCCGCTCACTCAAGGAGACCATCGTGTTAGGTCTCAAGGGTATGGCTGCCTACTATGAGCATGCTGCCCGTCTGGGTCAGCGCGACGAGGCCATTACCCGTTTCATGGCTCAGGCTTTAGCAGGCATCACCAATCCCGAGGCCGATGGCGACAGCCTCTTGCAGCTGCTCCTCACAACAGGTAAATATGGTGTCGATGTCATGGCTCTTCTCGACAAGGCCAACACTGGTGCTTACGGCAAGCCCGAGGTGACAAAGGTGAACATCGGTGTGGGCAAGCGTCCGGGTATCCTCATCAGCGGACACGACCTCCACGACATCGCTGACCTGCTGGAACAGACAGAAGGAACAGGCATTGATGTCTACACCCACGGCGAGATGCTGCCCGCTCACTACTATCCTGAGCTGAAGAAATACAAGCACCTCGTGGGCAACTATGGTAACGCATGGTGGAAGCAGAAGGAGGAGTTCGCACATTTCAACGGACCTATCATCTTCACCACCAACTGCATTGTGCCGCCCTCTCCAAAGGCTAACTATGCCGACCGTGTGTTCACTGCCAACTCTACTGGTTTCCCCGGCTGGAAACATATCGCTACCCGTCCCGATGGTCATAAGGACTTCTCTGAGGTTATTGAGATGGCCCGTCACTGCGAGGCTCCTGAGGAGATCGAGCACGGCGAGATTGTCGGCGGCTTCGCCCACGACCAGGTCTTCGCGTTGGCCGACAAGGTGGTGGACGCTGTGAAGAGCGGTGCCATCAGAAAGTTCGTCGTCATGAGTGGTTGCGACGGCCGCATGAAGAGCCGTAACTACTACGCTGACTTCGCTCAGGCGCTGCCGAAGGATGTCGTCATCCTCACTTCCGGATGTGCTAAATATAAGTACAATAAGCTCAACCTCGGTGACATCAACGGTATCCCCCGTGTCCTCGATGCCGGTCAGTGCAACGACAGCTATTCCTGGGCAGTGGTTGCCTTGAAGCTGAAAGAGATCTTCGGAGCTTCCGACATCAACGACCTGCCGATAGTCTTCAACATCGCATGGTATGAGCAGAAAGCTGTCATCGTCCTCCTGGCACTGCTGAGCCTCGGTGTGAAGAACATCCATATCGGTCCTACGCTCCCGGCCTTCGTCTCTCCCGGTGTGCTGAAGGTGTTGCAGGACAGCTTTGGTCTCGGCACCATTACGACAGTCGATGAAGACATGGAGAAAATGATTGGTTAAATTATATAGTCTGTCTTGATTCGGGTGGGTACTTCCTAACAGGAAGGCCTGCCCGATTCATCGTAATTATAAGTCTGAAAGATATGGCAAAGTTTGAAAAAGGAAAAGTTTTCACCCCTGACGCCCTTGTAGCTTATGCTGAGGGTAGTGTGATAAGTCGTGAGCTGCTGCATAATGAGGCTGGCAGCATCACTGTGTTCTCATTTGATGCGGGGCAGCGTTTGAGCGAGCATCAGGCTCCCTATGACGCTCTGCTGCAGGTCATCGACGGTGAGATGGTCTTTATCCTTGAAGGCGAGGAACTGCATGTAGCTGCTGGCCAGGCACTCGTCATCCCTGCTGGCGCACGCCATGCCGTCAGGGCTGACAAGCCTTTCAAGATGATTATCACTATGATTAAGGGATAAGCGCATGAACTATGTCAATGATATGGTCCGTCGGCAGGACCGACTGATGGACGAAGCCAGAGCTCATCAACTGTTGCGTGAGAGCGAGTACGGCGTGCTGTCGATGCAGGACATCGATGGTTCCGGTTATGGAGTGCCGCTGAACTTCGTGTGGGACGGCGACCATTCCATCTATATCCATTGTGCGCCCGAAGGGCATAAGCTGAAGGCTTTAGAGGCTCATCCGAAAGTGTCGTTCTGCATCATCGGGCGTGTCCATCTGCTGCCCCGTAACTTCACAACGGAGTATGAGAGTGTCATCCTGCGCGGTGAGGCACATATTCATCTCTCACCCGAAGAGATGATGCAGGCGCTTCATCTGCTTGTCGACAAGCTGTCACCGGATTTCAAGTCCATCGGCTATAAATACAGCGAGAAGTCCTTCCACCGCGTCAACATCATCCGAGTGGACTTCACAGAGTTCAGCGGCAAATGCAAGCATGTCGCCAAGGCCGATTAAGATAGACTCACGCTCCTTTTTTGTCGTATTGATACTGTCTTCCTGAGATATGCCGTGGAAATCTGTGGCTTATGCCATCGATATCCGCGGCATTTGTCACTGATATCCGTGGCATTTGTCACTGATATCCGTGGCTTATGCCGCGCATAAACTGGACAACCGCATTTGTAACAGTGCATACTCTTCCCTTCGTATTCTTCGTGGCTTTCGTGGATAACAAAATACCTCTGCGGGGTTAGGGCGGCCACGGTGGGATCCCCGCCCTGTATTACCGTTGAGGCGTCTTTATCTGAAAAAATAAAAGCTCTTCTGTTTTGTTAGCCGACATTATAGTTGTACCTTTGCATAACTTTTACAAGATTGGAATTATTCCAAGCTATATTTTTTATTTCAGGAACGACAACATGAAAGATAACAACACAAAGGGCTTGCAGGCGTCTTTTCTCATCACCAAGCGCAACGGTAGCTCAGAATCCTATGATGGTGAAAAGATAGCGCGTGCCATAGAGAAAAGTTTCCGCTCTACCGGAAGGAGTGCAGAGCCGGGCGACATCCAGGCGATTGTCGCCGACATCGAAGCAATGCTCTGTAACGACGAGACGCTGCGCGAGGTGGAACGTATCCAGGATATGGTGGAGCAGCATTTGATGCAGCATGGCTATTATGCTGAGGCCAAGAGCTATATCCTGTTCAGGGACAAGCGCACGGAGCACCGCAAAAAGATAGAGCGGTTGGCTTCTCTCATGGGAGGCGGTGGCATAGAGAAGGTCCTGAGGGATATTGAGCACGACTTCCCGGAGCCGCAATATGCGCTGTCGTTATTGGCTGAGAAAGAGAGTGGTATGGGAAGGGCGCATGCCGATGCCACCCACCGTCTGCATTCTTTTATGATGGCGGCCGTGGAGCTGACAACGATGGAGGCGCCGAAATGGGAGTTTATCGCTGCCAGACTCTTAGACTACCAATTGCATCAAGACATTCTCTCAATAGAACAACGAGAGGGCATCAACGGATTTTATGAGAAGATAAAGTTGCTCACCTCACACCATCTCTATGGTGACTATATCCTCAAAGCCTATTCTGAAGAAGAGATTGGAGAGGCGGCAACATGGATAGACGACAAGAGAGATGATCTCATCAATTTTTCCGGACTGGACCTGCTGGCTAAGCGTTATCTCATGCACACCTTCGACCATCAGGTCATCGAGACGGTGCAGGAGATGTTCATGGGTATAGCTCTCCACCTTGCCATGAACGAGTCCAAGGACAGAATGCATTGGGTACATAAGTTCTATGACATGCTCAGCCTCCTGCAGGTGACGATGGCAACACCGACCCTTGCCAATGCCCGCAAACCCCTTCACCAGCTGTCGAGTTGTTTCATTGACACTGTGCCCGACTCTTTGGAGGGTATCTACCGCAGTGTCGACAACTTCGCGCAGGTGAGCAAGTTCGGTGGAGGAATGGGACTGTATTTCGGTAAGGTGCGTGCTGCAGGAGGTAGCATCCGAGGATTCAAAGGCGCTGCCGGTGGCGTAGTGAGATGGCTCAAACTCGTCAACGATACGGCTGTGGCCGTCGACCAGTTGGGTGTCAGGCAGGGTGCCGTGGCCGTCTATCTCGATGTCTGGCACAAAGACCTGCCCGAGTTCTTGCAGATTCGTACCAACAACGGTGATGACCGTATGAAGGCTCATGATATCTTCCCTGCTGTCTGCTATCCTGACCTGTTCTGGAAGATGGCGAAGGAGGACCTTAATCAGGAGTGGGCGATGTTCTGTCCCAATGAGATCTGGACTGTCAAAGGCTACCATCTTGAGGACTTCTTTGGGAAGGAATGGGAGCGTCGTTATCAAGAGTGTGTCGCCGACCGCCGACTGTCTCGCCGTGTCATGACCATCAAGGAGATTGTCCGTCTCATCCTCCGCTCTGCCGTGGAGACGGGGACGCCCTTCGCTTTCTATCGTGATACTGTGAACAGGGCCAACCCCAATGCACACAAGGGCATCATCTACTGTTCTAACCTGTGCACGGAGATAGCGCAGAATATGCGGGAGATATCAGAGGCACAGACGGAGGTGAAGACGGTCGATGGTGAGACGGTAGTGGTCAGGACGGTGCACCCCGGTGAGTTCGTGGTCTGCAACTTAGCCAGCTTGTCGTTAGGACATATTCCCTTGGAGGACAACACGCGTTTGAAAGACATCGTGGCGACAGCGGTGCGGGCATTGGATAACGTCATCGACCTCAACTTCTATCCCGTACCCTATGCCAAGATTACCAATCACCGCTATCGCAGCATCGGCCTGGGGGTGAGCGGATATCATCATGCGCTGGCGAAACGGCGTATCCGCTGGGAGAGTGACGCCCATCTAAATTTTGCCAATGATGTCTTTGAACGCATCAGTCTGGCTGCTATAGAGGCCAGCAGTGATTTAGCGGCAGAACGGGGCAGCTATGCCTTCTTTGAGGGCAGTGACTGGCAGACGGGGGCTTATTTTGAGAAGCGAGGATACACTTCTGATGCCTGGAAAGCTTTACAGGAGAAAGTTGCACGGCAAGGTATGCGCAACGCCTATCTCTTAGCCATAGCCCCGACGAGCAGCACGAGTATCATTGCCGGAACCACGGCAGGCGTAGACCCCATCATGAAGAGGTTCTTCTTGGAGGAGAAGAAAGGCGCCATGCTGCCAAGGGTAGCACCGGAGCTCACTGACAGAACCTACTGGATGTACAAGAGTGCATATCTCATCGACCAGCAGTGGAGCATCAGAGCGGCTGGAGTCCGACAGCACCATATCGACCAGGCGCAGAGCGTCAACCTGTATATCACCAACGATTTTACGATGCGCAAATTGCTCAATCTGTATATCCTTGCCTGGGAGTGCGGCGTAAAGACCATCTATTATGTACGCAGCAAATCTCTTGAAGTGGAAGAGTGTGAGAGCTGTGCTTCCTGATACTATAACCATAATGCTTGTAAGCAAAATGAATGATACCATCAAACGTAACGGATTGTTCAATCCCAATGGTGACACCGACCTGCGTCTGCGAAGGATGATAGGCGGCAACAGCACCAACCTCAACGATTTCAACAATGTCAAATATGCCTGGACCAGCAACTGGTACCGGCAGGCGATGAACAACTTCTGGATTCCGGAGGAGATAAACCTCTCACAGGATATCAAGGACTATCCGCATCTGGAAAAGGCGGAGCGTACAGCTTACGATAAGATTCTGAGCTTCCTCGTCTTCCTCGACTCTCTGCAGAGCAACAACCTGCCGTGTATCAGTGAGTATATCACGGCCAACGAGGTAAACCTCTGTCTCCACATCCAGGCTTTTCAGGAGTGTGTGCACAGTCAGAGCTATAGCTACATGCTTGACTCTATCTGTAGTCCTGAGGAGCGCAATGCCATCCTCTATCAGTGGAAGACGGACGAGCATCTGTTGCGGCGTAACACCTTCATCGGTGACTGCTACAATGAGTTCCACGATCATCAGGACAAGATGTCGTTGATGAAAGCTTTGATAGCTAACTTCATCTTAGAGGGTATCTACTTCTATAGCGGGTTCATGTTCTTCTATAACCTCAGCCGTAATGGTAAGATGCCTGGGTCAGCGCAGGAGATAAGATATATCAACCGCGACGAGAACACCCATCTGTGGCTCTTCCGTAACATCATCAAGGAGTTGGAGAAGGAAGAGCCGGAGATGTTCACTCCCGACAAGGTGGAGGTCTACCGGGAGATGATGCTCGAAGGAGTCAGGCAGGAGATAGCGTGGGGACAATATGTTATCGGTGACGATATAGCGGGACTCAACAGGCAGATGGTCAGCGACTATATCCGTTATCTTGGCAACCTGCGCTGGCACAGTCTGGGCTTCGATTATCTGTTTGAGGATAATCGCACGGAACCGGAGAATATGAAATGGGTAGGTCTCTACTCCAATGCCAACATGGTGAAGACAGATTTCTTCGAGGCCAAGAGTACGGCCTATGCCAAGAGCGTGGCTATAGAGGATGACCTGTAGATTCATCACCTAACACTCACCAACACCTCTATCACGGCGATGGAGGTGTTGTCATGCCTTCTTCTCGTCATCCTCAATCACTTGATGCAACATGCTGACATAGTTGAAGAGGAAGGAGGTATGGTCGCCGAACACATTCCATGGGGTATTCTCGAAAACCGGCGACATGATATCATCGGATGTTATATCGCCCTGCTGACAGACATACTCGATGATGGACTCCAGTACGTCCATCTGTTCAGAATTGAGCTCCTGGATTTTGAGCAGGTCCTCGAACTTCCGTATGGCCGTTTGCCGGTCAATGCCGATAATAGAGCGGATGTATGCCGCCACATTACCGCCATGGATCTGGTCCTTGACATTGTCCTCGTATTCCTTTTCCGTTCCAAGGTCTTTCCAGAGAATTTTCTCCAGTTCGAGGATGTCGGCCTCATTGAGCTGCTCAAGATTGTATATCTTCTGCAACACCTTGCTCGACTGCTTGTTCTTTTCTAAGTAGTCCATCACCCGGTCCTTGTATGTCTTATAGCCTGTTATAGGCGGCTCACCGGTGCCTTCTATCAACTCGCCCGGGTCGTCAATGTCTATCTCAAAGGTCTGCCCTTTTTCTCCCTTGAGAAACTGGACAAGGTCGCGAAGCTCTTTCCTGACAAACTCCAGACGGTCAAGGGTCTTGTTCTGCCAGAACTCTGGGCTCAGCACCTCGTTGATGGTTGTCATCTTTGCATATACCTGAGGGATGGAAGCCTTTGATGCCAGCTTCTTGGCTATCCTGTAGACCTGGTCTGCAAAGGAATCGGCATTCTGTGACTCGTCGAGTAATGAAATCTCTATCTTGAACATCAGAAAGTCGAAGCGCAGCGCCTGGAAGTCGGTCTGTACTCTTGGGAGTACGGGTGCCACTTTCTCCTTCAGCTGTGCCACATCGAGCGGAGAAAGGTGTTGCCACGACTGCTCCTGTTGGAAATGATACACCACATCCCCGACTTTCCTTACGTCTATCCGCGACCTTGGCAGCTTGGCGACCTTTGCTAACAGCTCCTTCTTCAAGCCGTCATGCAGTGATTTGGCAAACGTGCTCTGCTGATACTTCGCCTCCTGAAGCAGCACGGCAATATCAAGTTTCAAGTCGAAGAGCTTCTCTTCCAAAGAGCTGTGTGGCGTCTCGTCGGCTTCCTCGCCATGAATGCTGAAGAAGTCAAAGTTACCACACCAGTCGAAGATAAGGAAATCTTTCTTGTCGTTATCGTCTTTCTCACCTTCGGCAGCCTTCCTCGGACCAAATATCCCGGGGCTGAGGCGTGTGCCGCGCCCTATCATCTGGAAGAAGCGGATCTTTGAACGCACCGGCTTGAAGAAGACCAGGTTCAGGCAGTCGGGAATGTCGACGCCTGTGTCAAGCATGTCGACACTGACAACGACCTGAGGCAGGCCATTGCGCCGTTCAAAGTTGTCGAGGAGTGTTTCGGAATTATATACCGAGTAGTCGATGAGTTGGCAGAAGTTGGGACCGAGCTCGGGATAGAGGCGCTGAAAGGCATCGACAATCATTTGGGCATGCTCATGGTCATAGCCGAAGATGATGGTCTTGCCGATCGTCATCCCGTCATTGACATACAGGCCATTGGTCATCAGCTCCTTCAGGACGGAGTCAATGGTTCCTTTGTTGTATATGTATTTGTTTATCTCTGTCCGTTCGATATCGCGCCAATAGTTCCCGTCCGGTCTTTTGTGCAGTTTCTCCTTCTCGTAGGTCCACACGCCTTCCAACTGCTCTTTCTGCTCTTTTGATAGGTCGTCATAGTGTATGCCCTGGCGCAATATCGGAGTGGTGAGGTTACGGAGCTTGTAAGGACAGAGGTAGCCGTCAGCGACAGCCTGGTCATAGGAATAGTCGGCAGTAGGCTCGCCCTGCTCTTCGTCCAGCAGATGATAAGTGCTGTGGTCAATATCATCGCGTGGCGTTGCCGTCAGTCCGATGAGTAGCGAGTCAAAGTAATCGAACAAGGCTCCGTATTTGCCGAACACGCTGCGGTGGGCCTCATCGATAAATATCAGATCGAAGCGTCCTATGGAGAAGTCTTTCTCCTCCTCGTCGATATACCCTATCATCGTCTGATAGGTCGAGAACATGATTCTTGCATTCAGGTCGGGCGCATTGCCATGGTCGGAGAGGACGCAGGTCGTCTCGTTAGGCAACAGCTTCACAAAGTTCTTATGCGCCTGATTGACCAGAGAGATTCTGTCGGCAAGGAACAGCACATTCTTTATCCAGTTGTTGCGCATCAATAGTTCTGCAATGGCAATAGCCACGCGCGTCTTTCCCGTACCCGTCGCCATGACGATGAGTGAGCGGCGATGCCGCTTGTTCAGTCGCTCGCACACGGCCTTGACAGCTTTTATCTGGTATTCACGTCCTGCAATGTCTTTATTCACCGCAAAGTCCTGGATGGCCTTGCGCGTCTGCCGCTGATGCAGTAGTTGCAAGTCGGCCTTGCTATGGAATGACATGATGGTCCGGGCTGGATAGCCTAATTGGTCGATGACCTTGACGGTGAAGCCATTGGTGAAATAGATCACGGGCTTTACGCCGTATGTCCTTTCGAGACTCTGGGCATACAGCTCAGCCTGCTGCCGTCCGTCCTCCTCACTGCGCACGGCCTTCTTTGCCTCTACGACAGCCAAGGGCTTGCCGTCGTTGTCAAAGAGCACATAGTCGGCATAGCCCTTGCCGGATGGTGTCGGCATACCGCTGACCTCTGTCTCTATGCAGGCCTTGCCGGCAACAATGGCGTGGCGGGTCTCGCAGATGTCCCAGCCGGCCTCGCGGAGCATCTGGTCGATGAACAGCCGGCGGGTCTCAGCTTCTGAGATAAGGGTCTCGTCACCGGCGCCTATACAAGTGGGGAAGGGTGTGGAGTTGGTGACCAGTGGCTCACTATTTTGGTTGGGGTATTCCGCCTTGATGGTTTCCGCATCGGGCAGCTCGTCTGATGTCGGGGCAATGTGTACTTCGGGCTTCTTAGGTATCAGGTCTTTGCGGAAGCGTGGGAAAGACTCGATGGCTCCTATCTGCATCAGTACGCTGCCGACAAACGCATAGAGGTTGAGCAGCGAGAAGAACGACTCGCGCCCGGTTATCTTCATACCGTGTGCGGCATTGTTGCCTGCCTTGCGGATATAGTGGAGTCGCCGCATCAGGTCGTCGCTGTTGATATAGTTGGTGAATTGCTCATTGGTCACCAACTCAAACAAGGAAGCGTGCTCCGGCTTTTCAAATCCTTTGAGATAATAGATGGCCTGCACTATCCACTCCAACGCCATACGCCCGTAAAGCGCGCTCTTGGCCGGATCGCCCGTCTGGTTGATCTCAGCCTCATTGCAGTACTCCCACAGCGTCTTGAGTCCTGCCTCGTTGCGTATGAAGTCGAAGTTTCTCATATTTTATTATGCTGAAGCCATTTCCAATTCTTTAGCCACATTTTGGATTTCTTCCATCATGCGCTTTTCTAATTCCTTTGATGGTTTCTTCGTGCCATTGATATACTGAACCATAGTATTTCTGTCAATGCCCAGGCGCTTTCCAATGGCAATACCATTTATTTCAGGGTGCGAGAGAAATACACGTGAGATTCCTGTCGGCTCAGGATCATCATACTCGAAACTCTCAAAGGAGACGTCCTCATCAAGGTCTTCCCAGTGGATGCCTTCGTCGTCCATCTCATAGTGCTCACGCTCTGCTGGAGCGGCATTGAGCAAGCGTCTGTAGTATAGCAAAGACTGCCAAAGAACACGACCGTCATCGGTCTCACCGTAAATACGGTTGTTGTCGAACCAAATTTTTTTAATCGTCATTTTCTCCTCCTTCTATGCTATGTCCAAAATACTCCATCCATTTTGCGATTGCAAGGTCATGGTTTTCTTCTAACACCATTTCAGCTGCACGAATGTCCTTGTTCTTCAAGCCGTGATTATAGACGAGTTTCACAGCATCTTCTGTGATTTCAAACTTTGCCTTACCATCGGCATTCTTAACGTGTACATGAATTGGCTCATGCTCGCGGGAATAGAAGAAAAACTTCATTCCAAACAGTCGTAATATTTCCGGCATAGCAATTTTCCTTTTTATTTTGCAAATCTAAATATAATTTTCCATACTTGCAAGTATTTAGCCAAAATATTCTTGCATGCGGCTGTCAAGGAGCGTCTGCGTCTCGGCAATGCTCTGCTTCAACAGCGACTTCTGATGCTCTATCGCCTTCACCTTCTCCGCGAAAGAGCGCTGGAGGGAGATTGGGGGAAGGGGAATAGTAAGGCCTTTCAACGTCTTATTTGATATTACTGGTTGCATTGCCTCTCGAGCATAATCTCTCAAATTAAGCATTGACAAGAAATAAAGTAGATAGACTTTATCGAAGCCAATGGAATCCGATAAAATAAAAGCATTATCTGTTATAAAGTTTTTGCCATCAATAAGATGAACATTACCACACAAAGCTCCCACACGCCCTATTATTATCTGCTGTCCTTCAGCATTATATTCACTATGGTATCCTACTATTCCATTACCTCCAAAAACTGCATATGGTCCTTTTACTATATTTTTAGCGGTCAAAGAATCTCCGCTTTTCAACTTAAAACATTCGCCAAAGATTTTTTTTTCAAAGCTCTTTTCTGAGCCATCCATATCTCCGAACATCTCATAGAACAGCGACTGCGCAAGCGCATCATATTCCTTCATCTGCTGTTGCTTCAAGGAAATGATGGCGGAAAGCTGGTCGAGCTCAGAGACAATATGGTTTTGCTCTTTTGTGGGTAAAACTGGTATAAGTTCTTTTGAATAGTCTTTAAAATAAATATGAGGTATAGCCGCACCAGAAGCATATCTACCCAAATTCTTACTTTGAAGAAAATACTTCAAATATGATAACGTAACTTCACCTGTTGGCAAAATATATTGCATTGTTCCAACTAAGGAAGATTTAGAAGGATAGGTATTTACTCTGCCAACACCGGAGCCATCTTTAACAATACCTATATACTCATTAGGCTGATGATAAAAATCTATATTTTTAACGAAGCCATTTGCACCATACAATGGATAATCACCATCGCTATCTTTTATTTTATTAAGGACTATATTTGAGGAAGCTTTTGTGCAAACCTCCCCCAACTTTTTATATTCCCACTTGCTTTTATCCATGTCTGAATCTTGTTATATCTATATTGTTTTCCTTTGTTGGCCCATCGAGTTGTTTGTCTTATCCGAACAGGTCGTCCAAGACCACCTGACTCTGCACGATGCCGCTATATTTCCCTTGTTTGACGCCGTATGTCGTCACCATGGTGAGATGTACCGTCTGCTTCGGCGCCAGAGTAGCTTTCAAGGCTTCGACTCGCTCTCTGAGCTTGATATTTTCCTCCTTGTCAATCTCGTAGGGCGTTCCGCTGAACTTCATCTCACAGAGGTTGACGATATTGTCGTTTCTGAAGATGAGCATGTCCACCTGCACCCCCGTATGCTCGTCGTTCCCTTTCAGGCACCATGCCGACAGCGATGTCTTCACGCCACCTATTTCCAGTGCCCGCTTGATCTGCGTGACGTGTTGCCAGCATAGCTGTTCAAAGGCGACACCATGCCAGGACTTTAGGATGTCAGAGGCCTGGTTGTCTGACATGAAGGAGCTGTCTTTGCCGTGTTGCTCGACATATTTCAGCCAGAACAAGCAGAAGTTGTCAATCAGTTTGTATCTATCCTGCCGGCCCGCCACACCATAAGGGGTGTATTTCTGTATGAAGTCGCTCTCGGCTAAGGACGCTAAGGTGTTAGTGAGCCCGCCTCCCAATGGTAGCCCCGTAGCCTTGGCTATCTCTTCGCGCGAAAAACCGCTGTTGCGCGTGGCGAGCAGGCGGATGACCTTTTTGCAGTCGTCGGCATTGCTGAAGATAGCACTGAACAGTCTGTTGAACTCATCTCTCAGCCTTGTGCTTCTGCCAAACAGGATTTTGTCTACGTTCCTTTCAAAGCTGAGCCCTTTGCGGAAATAGTTCAGGTAATAAGGAATACCTCCAAAGACCATATAGGTCTGTGCGATGTCGTAGCGTGAAAGTTCTATCTGCTCATGGCGGAAATATTCCTCACATTCTGCCAAGGTAAACGGCGAGAGCTTTATCTCGTCGGTGAGTCGTCCATACAGTCCTCCTTTGCTGTGAGTGAGGTTGCCCAAAATCCACGAGGTGGCACTGCCGCAAACGATCAGCATGATGTTGTCACGGCCACTGCACCACCCATTCCAGAAACTCTCAAAGGCTGGTAGGAATCCCGAGCGCGGGGTGTCAAGCCAAGGCAGCTCATCAAGAAAGACGACTTGACGGCTGCCGTTGTCGAGTTGCGTGAGCAGCTGTTCCAACAGGAAGAAAGCCTCCATCCATGTCTTGGGCATGTGTACGCCTTCCAATCCCTGGTTAAGAAGAGAATAGTAGAAACTCTCTAACTGCGTTTTCATCCTGTTTCGCTCTCCTTCCTGGTCTACTGGTGACACACCCGTGTGCTGGAAAGTGATGCGGTCTTTAAAAGCCTGCTTGATGAGGAATGTTTTGCCTACACGCCGTCTGCCATATACGGCGACAAACTCTGGCTTGTCGCTCTGGTAGAGTCTTTCCAATTCGTTTAGCTCGGCTTTCCTGCCAATAATCGTGCTCATAATCGTCTTTATTTTGCCCAAAGTTAGCAAAAATGTTTGAATCGGCAAAATATATTGGGTTATATCTTGCCGAAAGTGGCAAAAAAAGCTGTAAACGGCAAGATATGCGAGGGTAGGACGGTCCCACCTGCCATACCGCCCATGATTTTAGTCAGAGAGGAGGGCTCTCAATGCCTTCTGCCCTTCTTGTATCTGTTTCTCTAAGTCGTCGATACGTCCAAGGATGACATCGGGGGCATCATACTGGACTTTCTCACGCACCACCTCCTTGTATTTGTTGAATGTGAGGTCGTAGTCGTTCTGTCGGATTTCATCGGCTGGGACCAGAAAACTCTGGTCACGGCGGGTGCGCTGTTCCTCATCTTTCAGGTTGGCGAAGCGCTGAATGACATCGGGGATGTCATTCTCCTCACATGGTGTCCGCTTCTGGTCGAGGGTGTAGCCGTCGGCATGCATGTCATAGAACCATACCTTGTCGGTGCCTCCAGCATTGGTCTTGGTGAAGACGAGGATGGCGGTGCTCACACCACTGTAAGGCTGGAACACGCCCGACGGCAGTGAGATGACGCCCCGCAGGCACTGGTTGTCGACGAGCTCCTTGCGGATGGCGATATGTGCCTTGCTCGTGCCGAACAGCACGCCATCGGGGACGATGCTGCCACAACGGCCACCGGGCTCCAACGAGCGGATCATCAGCGAGAGGAAGAGGAGCTCGGTCTTGCCCGTGTTGGTCAGCGCGAGCAGGTCCTTGCTGACGGTCTCCTTGTCGAGCGAGCCCGTGAACGGCGGGTTGGCCATGATGAGCGAATAGCGGTCGCGGTCCTGGTTGTCGACCGACAGTGAGTCGATCTTCTCTATCTGCGGATTGGTGATGTTGTGCAGCAGCAGGTTCATAGCGCCGATGCGGAGCATGGTCTCGTCGTTGTCGTAGCCGTGGAACATGTCGCCCTCATATCGCTTGCGCACTTCCGGACGGAGTAGCTCCTTGCGGTAGTGCTGGGAGACATACTGCGCTCCGCCCATCAGGAAGCCTGCTGTGCCCATGGCGACATCGCAGATGGTGTCCTCGGGGGTGGGCTGCATGAGGTCGACAATGAGGTTGATGATATGGCGGGGCGTGCGGAACTGCCCGTTGGTGCCGCTCGAAGCCATCTTGCCAAGGACATACTCGTAGACATCGCCCATGGTGTCGCGGTTGTTCATGTCGATGGTGTTGGAAATCATGTCGACAATCTTCTGCAACTTCCGTGGGTCGGTGAGCAGGAACACGGCATTTTTCATGTACTTGCCGTAGGCCGTCTCCTTCGTTCCGTTGATGTTCTTGATGAAGACAAAGAGATGACGGCTGATGGTCTTGTAGATGTCGTCGGCGTTCTTCTCCTTGAGCACATGCCAGCGCAGGTCGTTGTAGGGGACTTGCTCGCCGGTGTCAGGGTTCGTCCACAGACCATCGGGGAAGACCGGGTTGCGCACCTGGGTATGGAACGTGTTGGCCGTCTGCTCCTCTTTCATCTGCTTGTCGTCGAGCAGTTTCATGAAGAGCAGATAGGTCATCTGCTCCACGACGGTGAGCGAGTTGGTGATGCCTGCCGTCCAGAACGCTTCCCACAGCGCGTCAATCTTATTTTTAATGTCTCCAGTTATCATGAGTTCGTTTGTTTACAGATTCTTGACATAGATTCTATGCCGTCTGATTTGTTTGGAGTCGAGGTACTGCCATTGTGAGAGCACGCCCTTGTTGGTCTCCATCTGCGGTCCTGTGACGGCCGCCTTGAAACCATAGCTGCGGTACCATGCGATGAGGTCGTTGAATATGAGCGCGTTGGCCCCTTTGATGCGATATTCCGGCAGCACTCCGATGAGCAGGAGGTCGACGACAGGTGTCCTATGCCATTTCAGCACTTTCAGCATGGGCCACCAGCCGAAAGGCAGCAGACGGCCACGGCTGGTCTGGCGCAGCGCCTTGGAGAAAGAGGGGAAGGAGACGCCGAAGCCTACAAGCTTATCATTCTTCGTGGTGTCGACGACACAGGCCACAAGATTCAGATCGGCCAGGCGGATATATTCGTTGACGAGCCTGTCTATTTGGTCTGTAGACAGTTGGGAATAGCCATAGAGGTCTTTATAGGTGGCGTTGAGGACGGCGAAGAGCTCACGTCCACGGCCGCCCTGTTTGAACTCTTTGAAGTTAAACTTCCTTACCTGCAGGCCATAGCGTTTCTCGATGAGCTCGGCAGTGCGTGCAAACTTCGGGGGTGTCACTGCCGGGACTTTAATTTTGTACTCCACGTAGTCGTTACCCTTGGTAAAGCCCCCTAACTGCTCCATGATGGCAGGGTAATAGTCGTAGTTGTAGTTGATATACATCGTAGAGAGGGTGTCGTATCCCTCTACGAGCATGCCCTCTCTGTCCATGTCCTCAAAGCCGAAGGGTCCGCTGATCTCTGTCATCCCCCTCTCGCGTCCCCATTGTGCGACAGCATCCAAGAGCGCCTTGGCCACCTCGACATCGTTGATGAAGTCAAACCATCCGAAGCGTACGCTCTTCACCTGCCAGTGGTCGTTGGCCCGCTGGTTGATGATGGCCGCTACGCGTCCCACGATCCTTCCGTCACGGTAGGCGAGGAAGTAGTCGGCCTGACAGAAGGCAAAAGCCGGGTTGCGATCCTTGCGGAGCGTGTTCATCTCGTCACTGTAGAGGTAGGGTACGGAAAAGGGACAGTCGCGGTAGAGGTCGTAGAAGAAGTTGATAAAGGCTTTCAGCTGAGCCTTGGTCTCTACCTTGACGATTTCGATATGGTTTGTTTCTGACATGTCTATTAAGAAAACATTAAAGTTCCGTTAGGGCATACAATGCCAATGGTCAGCCGGCATAGCTCTCTGTCGTCGGCTGTAACCTTATATAAATATTCGTTGCTGTTGTTGATGTTCAGGCGAGGAATCCTTGCGCTTTAAGGGCTTTTATCAGTCCTTCTGACATGCTCTCGTTGTCTTTCTTGGTGTAGCGCAGGTCGGTGAAGACCTGTGCCAGCGTCTCCTTGTTGTTGATTTCCACGAAGTGCTTGTTCTCAGGCAACGACTCTTTGTATGCATAGCAGTCGTCGATGCGCTGCGGCGTATAGTCGTGGTAGGTCTCCTCGTGAACGATGGCTTTGAGCGGCAGACGGTCGCTCTGTGCCGGGTTCTCATCGGGCCATCCCAAGGTGATGGTGGCGACGGGGAAGGTGAGCTTCGGCAGCTTCAAGGTGTCGATGAGCATCTGTGGCATATAGACGGTGGTGCCGAGGAAGCAGGTCCCTAAGCCAGCCTCTTCAGCAATATTGCAGAAAGTCTGGCAGTAGAGTAGGGTATCGGTGGCGGCATTGATGAAACTCAGGAAGTTGTCATATCCCGGTACGGCCTTGCGGTTCTCTGCCCACAGCGAGGTGCGGCGGAAATCGGCACAGAAAGTCAGCACCACGGGGGCACTGGTGACCATTGGCTGGTTGAAGTGTGCGGGGGCAAGTTTCGCCTTCATCTCCGCACTGCGCGTCACCACGACGCTGTAGAGTTGCAGGTTGCCCATTGTGGGAGTGTGCTCAGCCTCTTCGAGAAGAGAGGCGAGGAGATCTTGGGAGACTTCCTTGTCGGAATACTTACGTATGCTCTTACGTTTTTTTATGCTTTTCATTCTAAAAAATGATTATGGCAGTCGGCGTCTCAGGCCTGTTTACCACCTTTACATTGCAAAGTTATGGAAAATTATCTGAAAAAATAAACGCTTTTATACAGAATGTGAAAAATAACAAGTATTTTTGCATTCGGTTAACCAATTCTTTATAATAAAATGGATATTCAGCAGCCCCATAACGACCCCAAAGTAATGCCCAATAATGACGAGAACGCCAACTGGGCTATGAACTACGCGCGCCCGAGCGTCGTCGAGAATCGTCCTGACGAGCTTGACTGTGATGTGGTTCGTTTTCAGAACAATCGTGAGAAATGGGTAGCTTTCGTCGGCCTTCTCGATGGACGTCCTTATGAGATTTTCACTGGTCTTCAGGATGATGATGAAGGCATTCTGTTGCCTAAGACCGTGACAAAGGGAAAGATCATCCGTCAGACCAATCCTGACGGCACGCATCGCTATGACTTCCAGTTTGAGAACAAACGCGGCTATAAGACCACTGTAGAGGGTCTGTCGGGCAAGTTCAATCCGGAATACTGGAACTATGCCAAGCTCATCTCCGGCGTGCTGCGCTATGGCATGCCCATCGACCATGTCATCAAGCTCGTCAGCTCACTGTCTCTCAACGATGACAATATCAACACGTGGAAGAACGGCGTCGTGCGCGCATTAAAGAAGTATGTGGAGTGAGATGCTGAGAAAGTATGTTTTTGTCCTTACGGTGCTCTTAACCACCGTCCTCTCCGCTTTTGGCGCTGACCAGCGCTTTGTCCTTGTCATCGATGCCGGTCATGGCGGTCACGACAGTGGTGCGAAAGGAGCTATCTCTTATGAGAAGAACCTCACGCTGCGCTATGCTCTTGCTTTTGGCAAGGCTGTGCAGCAGAACTGCCCCGACGTAAAGGTCATCTTCACGCGCACCTCGGATGTCTTCCTGCCGCTGCATGAGCGTGCCGATATCGCCAATCGCAATAAGGCTGACCTGTTTATGTCGTTTCATATCAATGCCTTAGAGGGCGGACGCATCAGCCATGGCTTTCAAAGCTACACCCTCGGTACTGGAGAGCGCACCGGTTCCAAAGGATTGAGAGAGAATGTGGAGGTGGCAAAGCGTGAGAACTCCGTCATCTTCTTGGAGAAAGACTATGCTACGCGCTATCGTGGCTTGGAGAACTCCGCTGAGAGTGACATCATGTTTGAGTTCATTGCCGATAAGAACCGCGAGCGCAGTGTGGACTTCTCACGTCTGTTGCAGCGTGAAGTTTGTAAGGCCACAGGGCGTGTCAACGGTGGTCCTTACCAGAACAACCTCGCCGTGCTCCGTCTCACCTCGATGCCTGCCATCCTCTTGGAGTTGGGCTTTATCACCACTCCCGACGAGGAGACCTATCTTAATACCGACTCGGCTCTCGACGCCTACACCCAGGGCATCCTCAATGCCTTTGTAGCGTATAAAAAGAAATATGGTGGGGCAGATATCAATATTCCCTTCCGGGATAATGATGATGACGACGATACACCTTTGAAGGGTACGCCTGCACAAGTATCAGCGTCTGACGATGATGACGACGACAGACCCGTCAGAAAGGTGACAACAACAAGACGCAGAAGTCAGAAGCCTCAAGCCAAGCAGGGCGACAGCACTGACAAGCAGGACAGTGACAGTAAGAAAGTAGCACCCAAACGACAAATCAGCTCCAGCCAGCCGAAGGTGGTAGCCTCCAAGCCTGTCTTCAAAGTGCAGATCTTCTCCAGCAAGGTGAAAGTCAAGGACGGCAGCTCTCAGTTCAAGGGCCTGAAAGGCTGCGAGAGCTATGAGGAAGGGTCGTATACAAAGTATACCTATGGCGCGAGCAACAACTACAACGAGATATACCGTCTGCGGAAAGAACTCATCGAGAAGTTCCCCACGGCTTTTATCGTGGCTTTCAAAGACGGGAAGAAGATGGATGTCAACGAGGGCATCAAGGAGTTTTTAGCTAATAAGAAAAAATAGATATGAAGTTTTTTACCAAAGAGGTCAAAATCGCCCTTGTGGCAATAGCAGGAATCGTGATATTGTTCTTTGGCATGCATTTCCTTAAAGGTATGCCTGTCTTTGCCAATGACAATGTCTACTATGCCACTTTCGACGACATCAACGGCTTGTCGGCTTCCAACCCTATCTATGCCGATGGCTATCAGGTTGGTAATGTGAAGTCAATCAACTACAGCTACCAGAAGCGTGGTAAGGTCGTCGTGGCCTTCCAGGTCGACAACGACCTGCGCATCCCGAAAGGTTCTACGGCAGAGATCGTCAGTGACCTTATGGGTAATATCAAGATGAACATTCTCATGGCCAACAACCCTCGTGAGCGTGTGGAGCCCGGTGACACGATTGTCGGAGGGCTCAATGCCGGTATCATGGGCAGCGTGCAGTCGCTGGTGCCTGCCATCCAACAGATGCTGCCGAAGGTGGACAGCATCCTGACGAGCGTCAACACCCTGCTTGCTGACCCGAGCATCGCCCGCTCGCTGCATAATGTGGAGACCATTTCGCAGAACCTCACTACGACAACAGCAGGTCTCAACGCACTTGTGGCACAGGTCAACGGCCGTATGCCGGGCCTGATGGGAAAAGCTGACTACGCCCTCACCAAGGCCGGTACCACCCTTGACAACACTTCTAAGCTCACCGCCAATCTCGCTACCGTAGACATCGCCGGGACCATGGCTAAGGTCGACCAGACCATTGCCAATGTGCAGAGTGTCACCGACAAGCTCAATGGCAAGGATGGGACTGTGGGCCTGCTCATGAACGATCCGGGCCTGTACAACAACATGAACTCCACGATGCGCTCCGCCGACTCCCTGCTTCAGGATTTGAAGTCGCACCCCAAACGCTACGTGCACTTCTCGTTGTTTGGCAAGAAAGACAAGTAACAGAGATTTAAGTTTCATTAACAACAACGCGCTCTGCCCTCCTAATCTTATAATTTGTAACGAGTTATCCGCTGACGGCGAGGCTTGGGTGCAAAGATGAGATTTGGAGGGTATCGAAATTTTGAGTAGTTTTGCACTGCGTTTTCCACAACGCTGCTAATTGCAACAATCTACATTTTGAGAAGCTGATGAAAGCAGTCAACGACGCACGGTGGATACGGTCACTTGAGCAGATCAAGGCCAATGTCCCCGAGCAACAATATAATACATGGTTTAAGCCTATCGTCTTTGAGCATTTCGACGAAGCTCAGAAGATGATACTGGTTCAGGTACCCAGTCCCTTCGTGTATGAGTATCTGGAGGAGAATTTCGTTGACCTTCTTGGTAAGGTGCTTCATCAGAACTTTGGTCCGAGGATTCAGCTCTCTTACCGTGTCGTAACGGATAAGGAGCATAATCTCTCTCAGGATATCCAGGCTGATCCCGCCGACGCTGACAAGTCCAAGCCGCGTGTCAACGCCAACCAGAGTCCTACCATCCTTGACGCTGCCAAGCCACAGGAACTGGACTCTCAGCTCAATCCCCATCTCACATTCAGCAACTATATCGAGGGTGACAGCAACAAACTGCCACGCTCTGTAGGATTGTCCATTGCTGAGCACCCTAACACGATGCAGTTCAACCCCATGTTCATCTTTGGACCCTCGGGTTGTGGCAAGACACATCTTATTAATGCTATAGGCGTGCGTGCTAAGCAGCTGTATCCTCAGAAGCGTGTGCTGTATATCTCAGCACGCCTCTTCCAGGTGCAGTATAGCAATGCGGTGTTGCAGAACAATGTCAACTCGTTCATCGCTTTCTATCAGACGATCGACATGCTGATTGTCGATGATATCCAGGAGTGGATGGGTAAGACGAAGACCCTGGACACCTTCTTCCATATCTTCAACAACCTCTTCCGCAATGGTAAGCGTATCATCCTGGCCTCCGACCGCCCGCCGGTAGACCTCAAGGACATGCCAGACCGTCTGCTGACGCGTTTCTCCTGTGGTCTGATTGCCGAGTTGGAGAAGCCGAACCGGAAGTTGTGTGTGGATATCTTAGAGAACAAGATCAAGCGCGATGGTTTGAAGATTCCCCGCGACGTCATCGAGTTCATAGCTGAGACAGCCAGCGGCAGCGTGCGCGACTTGCAGGGTGTCATCAACTCTCTGATGGCCTACAGTATCGTTTACAACTGTAACATCGACATGCGCCTTGCCGAGCGTGTCATCAAGCGCGCCGTGAAGGTTGACGACCATCCGCTCACCGTTGATGACATCCTTGAGAAAGTATGCTCCCATTACAATGTCACCACCTCGCAGATTAATAGTAAGAGCCGTAAGCGCGATTATGTCGTGGCCCGCCAGGTGTCTATGTATCTCGCACAGAAATATACGAAGATGCCCGCCAGCCGTATCGGCAAGCTTGTCGGCAACCGTGATCATTCTACCGTCCTCCACAGCTGTTCGCAGGTGGAGAAACGCCTGCAGGTAGACAAGGAGTTCAGTGCCGAGATAGTGAGCATCGAGACTTCCTTCAAGCTAAAGAAATAAATATCGTGATATAATAAAAGCGGGGCGGCCATCTCTGGTCGCCCCGCTTTGTGTGTTTGTGTATTGTGATGACGGGCCTGGCACTCTCAACTAAAGAGATACAGGCGATGTCTGTTTCTCGCTTATCCGTTTCTGCAACCTTTACTTATTTCGGTGCAAAGGTAGCCATTTATAGAGAATGTCACAATACCCAAAAATGATGATTTAAGGTTAAAATTGTGACATTCTAATGAATCTACAGATTGACTTTCGCTCCTGCCATGATCCAGAGTCCCGGCTGCTTCACGCCACCGATGTCATAGTATCTGTGGCCGGTGATATTGTCGGCCTTGACATAGAGTTGGTAATGGGGTTCTGACCATTGTAGCACTCCATCCAACTTGGCGTAGGGATGGTAGCCGTTCATGCGCTGTTGCCAACGCAAGGACCATGATGCTGAGAGATGGCTGACAATGGGGTGGGAGAGACTGGCCACGAACTTATGCCGGAGATACTCTAAGGCATAGAGCGAGCGGTAGATAGCCTGCGTCAGCTCGTTGTGCTGATGGATGTAGGCGTAGCCAAATTTCAGCTTGACAGGTGTCTCGCTCTGCTGCAACGGTGCGCCGAGGAGTTCGGAGAAGTTGATGGTTGCGTCTATGTTGAAGCCCTCATTATTGAGCTTGCTGATGTTCAGCGCATGGTACTGTGTAGAGGTCTCTGTCTCATAGACCCAGTCTATCATGTTGGTGCCATGATTGTAGAATGTCGACACCATGACGTCAAAGCCTAAGGTGCGGTAGCGGGTTCCCAATTTGTAGGTAGTGTTCCGCTCCGGCTTGAGGTTGACATCACCTTTCTGAGCTGAGTTGTTGGCATACATGTCGGTGAATGTCGGCAGTCGCATGGCCCTGTTCCAACTGGCATAGAATTTCCAATGGCTGTCAGGGCGATAGCTGATGTCTATGCCGGGATAGAAATGGAAGTCGCTGTCCAAACCAGTATTTTTGTTGGCCATGACACTAGCCGATACGGTGAGTCCTCCGAAGAGAATGTTATGCTCCAAATACAGACTTGTATTGGTGCGGTTGCCCTCTTTGGTATAATAACGGTCGGAACCATGGATTTTCTTCCAGTCGTCTTCCCCGAGGTCATCGCCATAGGCTGTGGAGAGGATATGCTCCTTGCGGATGTCGGCTCCTACGGAGGTTTTTCCAAGCAGCCAGTCAAGGTTGACATTCAACGAGGCTCCATAAACATCCATGCGATGGTAGTTCTCACCATTCTTAGCGCCTACGCTGTCTTTGATAAGCTGGTAGTGGTCGACATCACGGTGCGCATAGACCATGGGCGAGATGGTGAGTTTGGAGAGCGGACGGATGTCTGCCGAAACAGAGCCTATATAGCGGCGTGTCCATTCATACTGGTTGGGGAACCGGGCAGAATAGAAAGTGTTGGCACCATAGTCCTGCGAAGAGATACCAGCCTGCCAGTTGACATCAATATAATAAGATGTGTAACTGCCGCGGTAGTAACCTCGCCGTTTTTTGAAATCGGAGTTGTCGGTACCGCCATCGCTCTGCGTATAGCCCCCAGAGAGATAGGAGTCGAAGCCCGAATTTTGTCGCCTGTCATTGTAGCCGACTCCTGCATTGGCTCCAAAGGAGCCGAACGATCCGCCTTCCCCTCTGAACCAGCCTGTCCACTCCTTGTCGGCTGTCGTCGCCTTTGCTGCGTTGACCGTGACAATGTTGATGGCACCGCTGAAGGCTGCCGAGCCGAAGACGCGCGAGGCAGCACCCTCTATGACCTCTATGTGGTCGATGTCGTCAAGAGAAACGGGGAAGTCGGCGGCGTTGTGACCGGTCTGTGGGGAGGTCAGAGGAACGCCATTGAGCAGAAGCGTAATCTGATCAAAGGTACCGCCGTTGATGCTGATGTCCGTCTGTACACCAAAGCCACCGCGCTGACGGACATCGACGCTCGTGGCTAATTTCAGAATGTCGTTGACGGTCTGCGCCTCGGCACGACGGATGTCGTCGCGGGAGATGACCTCAACAATTTTCGCTGACTGCTGTGCTGTCAGCGGCGCTCGCGAACCTGTCACCTGCACCTCTTCGATGCGCTGCTCTCCAAAGCTCAGAGAGTCGGCATCGTTGTGCTCATTGACGGCAGCCATACCTCCGGCTTTGGCATGAGCTAAAGTCGGGACGGCAAGCACACCGATGAGCACCACTTTTCCTAATGCGGAAAAGAGGCTGTAGCCTTTACGGTTGAAGTGCTTGAAGACAATTGCGTTGCGCTTGTTAAACGTTGTTGTTTTCATAAGCGGCTGCAAAGGTACAACTTTTTTCTTTACAATTTGTCACTTTCAGAGACTTTCCCGTTTTTTAGAGTGGTGAGTCTTTTAGGTTTTCAACACGGTTTATGTTGCTCAGAGTGTGATATAAGCGTATTCATAAACTTACTTTTTTATTTTTATATCTTCGTCTAATTAGTTGTGTAATAGATAAATAATGAAATGTAAACCTTACTTATATATCTTACTCTATTTTCTTTTTCTGAATTTTGGTTATTATCTTTGCATCGAAGTTAAATCTATCAAGTCGCATTGCATTATTCATAGTTTTTATAGTTGATTACGTTGGGGCAGGTGTTTGCACACTCCTGCCCTCTTTTTTATGTTTATATCAAAGGTATAGATATTAACAGCGGAGAATGCGGATAGGAAGTTTAACAAGAAGCAAAATAACACAAAAACTATTGGAATGTAAGCAAAATGCTTGTCCGTAAAAGGGAATTATTACTACCTTTGTGGCGTTTTTAATAAAGCACTATGAAAAAGTTTTTCGTAACAGCGATGGCGTCGGTATTTATTGTGTGTGCCGGTGCTGCTCGCCGAGTTATGCATTGAACGAGCTCTTCAACTGGCTTGACGCTGTAACAGGAAATAAGAAATAGGTTTTTGATGGATTTTGGAGATGGCCGGCCTCTTGCGAGACCGGTCATTCTTTTTTCTGACTTCTGACGCTTTTAGGATTATTCTTTGTAAATTTGCGCCGCAAAACGAATTCAGATATAATTATGCCAGAACAGAATAAGAGCCGGCGCCGCTCTCAAGCGCCCATCGACCCAACTTACGGTCATCTCCAGCCACAGGCTTTGGATATAGAGAAGGTTGTGCTCGGTGCGTTGATGATTGACAAGGATGCCTTCTCCGTTGTCTCAGAGATGTTGCAGCCCGAGACGTTCTATGAGCCGCGGAACCAGAAAGTCTTCCGTGCCGTACAAAAGCTGAACCTTGACGAGCAGCCTGTCGATATTCTTACTGTTACCAATGAGCTTGAGAAAGAGGGTGTCATTGATGAGGTCGGCGGACCGGCCTATGTCGTCGACTTGACCGCCAATGTTGCCTCGTCGGCAAATATCGTGGCTCATGCCAAGATTCTGCAGCAGAAGTATACGGCGCGCCAGCTCATCTCCATAGCCAGCAAGATAGAGACTGCCGCCATGGACCCGATGGTCGATACCGATGAACTCATGCAGGAAGCTGAGGGTATGCTCTACGAGGTGTCGCAGAAGAATATGAAGCAGGAGTATACGCAGATAGACCCGGTCATCCGTCAGGCTGTCGACATCATCCAGAAGGCGTCGTCCAACTCCAGTGGACTCACCGGTATCCCCTCTGGCTTTACGAAACTTGACGATATTACTTCCGGCTGGCAGAAGAGTGACCTCGTCATCATTGCCGGACGTCCTGCCATGGGTAAGACCTCTTTTGCACTGTCCATCGCCAAGAATATCGCTGTCGACTATCAGACACCTGTAGCCTTCTTCTCCCTTGAGATGAACAATGTACAGCTTGTCGACCGACTCATCTCCAACGTCTGTGAGATAGAGGGTAAGAAGATTATGAATGGTCAGCTCTCGCAGAGTGAATGGGAACGTCTCGACAAACGCCTGTCTAAACTTACTGGTGCTCCTCTGTATATTGACGATACTCCAGGTATGTCCATCTTCGAACTTCGTACCAAGGCTCGCCGTCTCGTCCGTGAGAAAGGCGTTAAGGTCATCATGATTGACTATTTGCAGCTGATGAATGCCAACGGCGCACGTTTCGGCAACCGTCAGGAAGAGGTCTCTACCATCTCTCGCTCGCTGAAAGGTCTGGCCAAGGAGCTCGATATTCCTATCTTGGCATTGTCACAGCTCAACCGTGGTGTGGAAGGGCGTGAAGGTCTCGAAGGCAAACGTCCACAGCTCAGCGACCTCCGTGAGTCGGGAGCTATCGAGCAGGATGCTGATATGGTGCTCTTTGTGCATCGACCGGAATACTACCACCTCTATGAGGATGAGAAAGGCAACGACTTACGCGGTAAGGCGCAGATACTCATCGCCAAGCACCGTAAGGGCGCTACCGGCGACGTGCTCCTGGCCTTCCAGGGGCAGTACACCCGTTTTGCCAACCCAGAGGATGCTATGCTTTCTCCGCTCCCCGGCGATATGGGAGGCGAGATTCGTGGCTCACGGCTCAACGACGACCCGCTTATGCCACCCGACGGTATGCCCTCCGGCATGCCTGGTGGAGACCCCTTAGGCGGCGATTCTTTGGGCTCTTCCGTCGACCAACTGCCGTATTAAGCGGTTTTTATGACGGATTCGCATGAAAAAAGAGAAAAAAGTTACGGATTATTTGTTTGTTTCCGGCATAATGTATAACTTTGCAACCAAATAAAAGAATAGACACTATGATGACTTTATCACTCGCCATTATTACCATTATTATTGGTCTCCGACTGCGTAAGGTTGCCGGAAGTGAATGGGCGTGTGTGCAAGTCTATTAATAAGGAATTACATATCAAGGCCTTTCCACTTCCGGCAAGTGGGAAGGCCTTTTTTGTTAGGTCATATTCAGGGAACAGGAAATAATACAAAAAACATTATATATTATGAGTGACAGACTTTATATTTTTGACACGACGCTCCGCGACGGCGAGCAGGTGCCAGGATGTCAGCTTAACACAGTAGAGAAAATCCAAGTTGCCAAGCAGCTTGAGCTGTTAGGTGTCGACGTCATCGAGGCCGGCTTCCCCATCTCCTCGCCGGGCGATTTCAACTCTGTGGTGGAGATTTCCAAGGCCGTGACGTGGCCTACCATCTGTGCCTTGACGAGAGCCGTGGAGAAAGACATCGACTGTGCTGCCGAAGCCTTGCAGTATGCCAAGCACAAGCGCATACATACGGGTATTGGCACTAGCGACTATCACATTAAATATAAATTCAATTCCAACCGGGACGATATACTGGAGCGTGCCGTCCGCGCCGTGGCCTACGCCAAGAAGTATGTTGAGGACGTAGAGTTCTACGCTGAGGATGCCGGACGTACTGACAACGAGTATCTCGCTAAGGTCATCGAGGCCGTTATCAAGGCCGGAGCTACTGTCGTCAATATCCCTGATACGACCGGCTACTGCCTGCCCAATGAATACGGTTCTAAGATTAAGTACCTCATGGAGCATGTCGATGGCATCGACAAGGCCATCATCTCCACTCACTGCCATAACGACTTAGGTATGGCCACTGCCAACACCCTGGAAGGTGTCCTCAATGGTGCCCGTCAGGTGGAGGTGACCATCAATGGTATCGGTGAGCGTGCCGGCAATACCGCCTTGGAGGAGATAGCCATGATCTTGAAGTGTCATAAGAATATCAATATTGATACCAATATCAACACCCGTAAGATCTATCCCATCTCCCGCATGGTGTCCTCACTGATGAATATGCCCGTTCAGCCCAACAAGGCCATCGTGGGCCGTAACGCTTTTGCACACTCCAGTGGTATCCATCAGGACGGTGTGCTTAAGAATGTCGAGACCTATGAGATTATCAATCCTAAGGACATCGGCCTGGAGAATAATGAGATTGTCCTCACAGCCCGTTCCGGTCGCGCTGCCTTGAAATACCGTCTCGAAGTCAACGGAGTGGACATCAAGGATGAAGACCGTTTGGATAAGATCTATCACGAGTTCCTCAAACTTGCTGACAAGAAGAAGGAGATTACCGATGATGACGTCCTTGTCTTGGCAGGAGCCGACAAGGCTGCCAACCATTCCGTCAAGCTCGACTATCTGCAGGTCGTCTCTGGCAAGGATGTCCGTAATGTAGCATCCATCGGCCTCGATATTGCCGGTGAGAAGTTTGAAGAGAGTGCTACGGGTAACGGACCTGTCGATGCTGCCATCAAGGCTTTAAAGCGCATCATCCATAAGCAGATGACGCTGAAGGAGTTCACCATCCAGGCCATCACACAGGGCTCCGACGACGTCGGCAAGGTGCATATGCAGGTAGAGTACGACGGTCATGTCTATTATGGCTTTGGTGCCAATACCGACATTGTGACCGCTTCTGTAGAGGCTTACCTCGACTGTATCAATAAATTCAGAACCCCTTCACGCCACGAATAACAGACTATGAACACACTTTTCGATAAAATCTGGGACCGTCATGTAGTACAAATCGTCAAAGACGGCCCAACACAGCTTTACATTGACAGGCTCTATGGCCATGAGGTGACGACACCGCAGGCTTTTGATGGCCTCCGTAAGCGCGGACTGAAAGTCTTCCGCCCCAAACAGAACTTCTTCATGCCCGACCATAACATCCAGACCCATGACCAGGATAAGCCCATCGCTGACCCTGTCGGCCGTTTCCAAGTCGACACGCTTGACAAGAACTGCGAGGAGTTTGGACTGACGGAGTATAAGATGAACACTGAGGACAATGGTATCATCCATGTGGTAGGTCCAGAGAAGGGTCTCTCTCTCCCCGGCATGACCATCGTCTGCGGCGACAGCCATACTTCTACACATGGTGCCGTAGGCGCCGTGGCCTTTGGTATCGGTACTTCAGAGGTAGAGATGGTGCTGGCTTCTCAGTGCATCCTGCAGCAGAAGCCGAAGTCGATGCGCATTAATGTCAACGGCAAACTCAAGCCCGGTGTCACAGCCAAGGATGTGGCTCTCTATCTGATGAGTCAGCTGACCACTTCCGGCGCTACGGGCTATTTCGTGGAGTATGCCGGTGATGTTGTCCGCGACATGACCATGGACGGTCGTCTGACACTCTGCAACCTCTCTATCGAGATGGGTGCCCGCGGTGGCTTTGTGGCACCTGATGAGACGACTTTTGAATACCTCAAGGGTCGTGAGTATGCTCCTAAGGGCGCTGACTGGGATAAGGCCGTGGCCTACTGGAAGACGCTGAAGAGTGGCGACGACGCTGTCTTCGACAAGGAACTGACCTTCAACGCTGAAGATATAGAGCCGCGTATCACCTATGGTACGAACCCTGGTATGGGTATCGGCATCAATGGTACGATTCCTACCCTCGACGAGATTCCCGCTGAGGAGCAGGCCGGCTTCCTGAAGTCATTGAAGTATATGGGCTTTGAACCGGGAGAGAAGCTTCTCGGTCATCCTATCGACTATGTATTCTTAGGTGCCTGCACCAACGGGCGTATCGAGGACTTCCGCGCCTTCGCCAATGTTGTCAAAGGACATAAGAAAGCAGACAATGTCGTAGCTTGGCTTGTGCCCGGCTCTCATCTCGTGGCTAAGCAGATTAAGGAAGAGGGCCTTGACAAGGTGCTCACCGATGCTGGCTTCGTCATTCGTCAGCCCGGCTGCTCAGCTTGCCTGGCCATGAACGACGACAAGGTGCCCGCTGGTAAGTACAGTGTCTCCACCAGCAACCGTAACTTTGAAGGTCGTCAGGGACCGGGCAGCCGTACCATTCTGGCTTCTCCCTTAGTGGCTGCCGCTGCTGCATTAACAGGTAAAATCACAGACCCTCGCACGCTTTAATTATGAAACAGAAATTCAACGTCATAACATCAACATGTGTGCCCCTTCCTTTAGAGAATGTGGACACCGACCAGATTATCCCCGCCCGTTATCTGAAACTCACACAGAAGGACGGCTTCGGTCCTTATCTCTTCCACGACTGGCGCTTCAACGCCGACGGTAGTGAGAAGAAGGACTTCGTCCTCAACAACCCCGACTTCAAGGATGCTGTCATCCTTGTGGCTGGTAAGAACTTCGGCTCCGGCTCTTCCCGTGAGCATGCCGCATGGGCCATCGCCGGCTATGGCTTCAGAGTCGTCATCAGCTCCTTCTTTGCTGACATTCATAAGAACAACGAGCTCAACAACTTTGTGCTCCCCGTTGTTGTCAGCGAGGGCTTCCTCAAGGAACTTTTCTACACCATCAATGCTGACCATCAGTCGCAGGTTAAGGTAGACCTTCCCAACCAGACCGTCACGAACCTTGCTACGGGTCATAGCGAACATTTCGAAATCAACGGATACAAGAAGCATTGTCTGGAGAATGGTCTCGACGATGTCGACTTCCTGGTCCAGAACCGCGACAAGGTGGAGGCCTGGGAGAAGGCCAACGCCAATGTGCCGGCATAAGGCGCTATTATTATGGCTTATTCTGAAATAGAGATAATGGACTGCACGCTCCGCGATGGCGAGCAGACGAGTGGCGTGAGCTTCCTGCCCCATGAGAAGCTTATGATAGCCCGGCATCTACTCTCTGTCGTCGGTGTAGACCGGGTCGAGGTAGCCTCGGCACGTGTCTCTGAAGGAGAGAAGAAGGCAGTATCAATGATTTGCAACTATGCCCGTCAGCATGATATGCTCGACAGGGTGGAGGTCTTAGGCTTCGTCGATGGTAACAAATCCATAGACTGGATTGACGAGTGTGGCTGCAAGACGGTCAACGTCCTGGCCAAAGGATCACTTCGCCATTGCGAATACCAGCTGAAGAAAACCCCTGAGGAGCATATTGCTGACATCAAGAATGTCATTGCTTATGCCCATTCTAAGGGTATGAACGTCAACCTCTATCTGGAGGACTGGTCGCAGGGTATGCGCGATAGCCGCGATTATGTCTGGCAGATGATGGATGGTCTCAAGGATGAGGGCATCCTCCGCTATCTGCTCCCTGACACACTCGGTATCCTCAACCCTGACAACACCTATGAGTATATCAAGGCTATGACCGACCGCTACCCTGACGGTAAGTTTGAGTTCCATGCTCATAACGACTACGATATGGCTGTTGGCAACTCCTTTATGGCTGTTCAGGCCGGTGCTTCCGGCCTCCATGTCACTGTCAATGGTCTTGGCGAGCGCTGTGGCAATGCACCGCTGTCAAGTATCCATGTGATGCTTAAAGACCAGATGCATGTCAAAGACCATATCGACGAGAGCACGCTCATGGAGATTAGTAACATTGTGGCTGGATACAGTGGCATCGGCTATTCACCCAACACCCCTGTCATCGGTGAGAATGTCTTCACTCAGGTTGCCGGGGTTCATGCTGATGGTGACAACAAGGCGCATCTCTATAGCAATGCCCTGGTACCGGAACGCTTCGGACGCCATCGTGAGTTTGCCTTGGGTAAGAACTCTGGTAAAGCCAATATCATCCGTAATCTCGCCGACTTGGGTCTGGAGCTCACCAAGGAGCAGACAAAAGCCGTCACACAGCGTATCACGGAGCTTGGCGACCGCAAGCAGCTTGTCACCCAGGATGACCTGCCGTATATCGTCAGCGATGTCTTGAAACATTCTTCTCCTGAACAGAAGGTGAAGTTGGTGAGCTATATGGTCTCGACGAGTTATGGCCTGAAACCGATAGCTTCGCTGAAGATACAAATCAACGGACAGCAATATGAGGCCGACTCCACAGGTGACGGTCAGTATGATGCTTTCGTCAAAGCTCTGCGCAAGATTTATAAGGAGAAACTCAACCGCACCTTCCCATTGCTGCAAAACTATGCTGTGACGATACCGCCAGGCGGCCGCACCGATGCCCTTGTGCAGACGGTCATCTCCTGGAACGACGGACAGAAACAGTTCCGTACACGTGGTCTTGACGCTGACCAGACGGAGGCTGCTATCCAGGCTACCATCAAGATGCTTAACATGATAGAAGAGGAAAAGTAAAACGTAAAGATATTATGAAACTGAAAATTGCTGTACTCCCGGGCGATGGAATCGGTCCGGAGATCATGCCTGAGGCTATCAATGTCCTCAATGTCGTGGCAAAGAAGTTTGGCCATGAGTTTGAATACAAGGAGGCTATCTGCGGTGCCCATGCTATCGATACATGTGGCGACCCCTTCCCTGATGAGACCTTCAAGACCTGCATGGATGCCGATGCTGTGCTCTTCGCTGCTGTCGGTGATCCTCGCTTCGACAACAACCCCACGCTGAAAGTGCGTCCTGAGACAGGACTCCTCGCCATGCGTAAGAAGTTGGGCCTCTTCGCCAATGTGCGCCCTGTGGCTACTTTCGACTGCCTTCTCCATAAGAGTCCGCTGAAGGAAGAACTTATCAAGGGAGCAGACTTCGTCGTCATCCGCGAGCTGACAGGTGGCATGTACTTCGGTGAGAAGTATCAGGACAATGAGAAGGCTTATGATACCGATATCTACTACCGTCCTGAGATAGAACGCATCCTGAAGGTGGCTTTCGACTTCGCCATTCGCCGCAACAAGCACCTCACCGTCGTCGATAAGGCCAACGTGCTGGCCAGCTCCCGTCTGTGGCGTCAGGTGGCAAAGGAGATGGAGCCTCAGTATCCTGAGGTCACCGTCGACTACATGTTCATCGACAATGCTTCCATGCGTGTCCTTACAGAGCCTCGCTACTTTGACGTCATCGTCACTGAGAACACCTTTGGCGACATCCTCACTGATGAGACCAGCGCCATCACTGGCTCTATGGGCTTACAGCCTTCAGCCTCTCTCGGCGAGCATACACCGCTCTTCGAGCCCGTTCATGGCTCTTGGCCGCAGGCTGCTGGTAAGAATATTGCCAATCCGTTGGCTGAGATTCTCTCTGCTGCCATGCTTCTGGAGCACTTCGGCCTTAAGGAGGAGGGCGCTGCCATCCGTGAGGCTTGTGATGCCAGCTTGGTGCAGAACGTGCGCACACCGGAGATCCAGGTCGAGGGCGGTAAGCACTATGGCACAAAGGAGGTTGGTGAGTGGATTGCCAACTACATTGCCAATAAGTAAGGTTATCATAGACAGAAATAAAAAGGCGGGCTCTAAAGGCCCGCCTTTTCTATTTCAGTTCCAATTCAATATTATGCTCTCTCGCCATGCGCCTCATATTCATCACCGCATAGCGCATACGTCCCAGGGCGGTGTTGATGCTCACGTTGGTGATGTCGGCAATCTCTTTGAATGACAACTCCTGGTAGAAGCGCATGAAGACGACCTCCCGCTGCGGAGCAGGAAGGTTGTTCATCATCTTCCGCACGTCGTTCATAATCTGGCTGTTGACATATCGGCTCTCGATGCTCTCGTCTTGCACGTTCTCTGTACGAAGGTTGGAGAGGTCGTTGTCTGCCGTAGGCTCCACGATATGGTCGCTTCTGTGGTTGCGGTAGCGGTCCATGATGATGTTATGAGCAATACGTATGCACCACGCGCAGAAACTGCCCGTAGGACTGTATCGGCCATTCTTTAGCTTGACGATAATCTTGATGAAGGTATCCTGGAAAATATCGTTTGCCTCGTCCTCGTTGTGGACCACAAAGAAAATGTAAGAGAAGAGTTTAGACTGATTATGAGACAGCAGCAGGTCAAAGGCCCTGTTGTCGCCATTCATATAACAGACTGCCAACTCCTCGTCTGTCAAGGTTGTGAAGTCTTTCATCTATGTTTTACTTTTATTGAAGTAAAAATCTAACCGATAGGCCAACGATAATTAATGGTTATTATTGTCTTTGTGTGCAAAAATAATCAATTTTCAGATTCCAGCCAAAAAGTTAACATAGAAATTTAGAAAAATATAGTTTGCCCCACAGAAAACGGGGGCAAACTATCTATCTGTTGTGTCTGGGCTTCATGGTAATGAGCGGTGCCAGCATTTCTTCCATGCTGATGCCTCCATGCTGAAAGGTGTCTTTATAGTACGACACATAGTAGTTGTAGTTGTTGGGATAAGCAAAGAAACTGTTTCCCGTAGCAAAGACATAGCTTGTGCTGACATTGGGCGTAGGCAGGAAAGCCTTGTGCGGCTCCTTGATGGCGAAGACCTCCTTCTCGTTGAAAGCAAGGTTCTTACCCAACTTATACCGCAGATTGGTGTTGGTATTTCTGTCTCCGATAATCTTCACCGGCTTTGAGCATCGGATAGAGCCGTGGTCGGTGGTCAGCACGATGGTGTAGTCGCTGTCGCCTAATCGCCGGAAGAGGTCGGCCATCACGGAGTGGCGGAACCATGACAGCGTGATAGAGCGATAGGCGCTCTCGTTGTTGGCCAGCTCCCGGACCATCTTCGACTCTGTGCGCGCGTGGGAGAGCATGTCTATGAAGTTGATGACGACGACATTGAGGTCGTTGTCTTTCAGTGCATTATACTGCTGCAACAGTTTGTCGGCACCCGCAGAGTCGTTAATCTTGAAATAGCTGAACTTGTCGCGCCTTCTGAATCTTTCTATCTGCGTCTTGATGAGCGGGGCCTCGTTGAGGTTCTTGCCTTCCTCCTCATCCTCGTCAACCCAAAGGTCAGGGAACATCTTCTCTATCTTGTCGGGCATGAGACCGGAGAAGATGGCATTGCGGGCGTACTGAGTGGCGGTGGGCAGAATGGTCATATACATATCTTCCGTGATGTCAAACATGTCGCCAATCTCCTGTGCCAGCACCCTCCACTGATCCCATCGGAAGTTGTCTATGACGACAAGGAAGACTTTCTCGCCGTTGTTGATAAGCGGGAAAATCTTATCCTTGAAGATGTCGGGCGACATCAACGGCTTGGAAGGTGAGGGTTGCTGGTTGCCCTTACGGCCAAGCATTCTGTTGACGGACGTCTTGCCTTCGAAATTCTGCCGGATGGCGTCCATCCAGTCCATGTAATTGGATTTGATGTATTTAGTAAAGCCGTTGTTGGCTTCTTCCTTCTGCATGGCGAGCATCTCGGTCATATCGCTCTCTGTGGACGACAGCTCCAACTCCCAATGCACCAGTTTCTTATAGACGTCCATCCACTCGCGCCAGTCCTGGCAATCACTTATCTGCATCGCCAGCTTTTGATATTCCTGGCGGTAGCTGCTCTGCGTCACCTCTGTGACAATCTCGTGTCGGTGAATGTTCTTCTTCAACGAGAGCAGAATCTGATTGGGGTTGACAGGCTTGATGAGATAGTCAGCAATCTTTGAGCCGATGGCCTGGTCCATGATGTCCTCCTCCTCGCTCTTCGTCACCATGACGACAGGGGTCTGAGGCTGTATCTCTTTAATCTTCTGCAACGTCTCCAGCCCTGTAAAGCCTGGCATCATCTCGTCGAGCATGATGAGGTCGAAGGTCTGTTGCTGGCATTGCTCTATGGCATCAGCGCCGTTGGTGACGGCTGTGACGTCATAGCCTTTATGCTGAAGGAAAATGATGTGGCCTTTGAGAAGATCTATCTCGTCATCGGCCCATAGTATTGATCCGTTCTTCATCTGTTGTCTGTCGTTAATGTGTTAAACTGCCATTGTCAGCTCTCTTCATCAGAATCCGTCGAGGTCATAATATTCGTCGTCGAAGTCAAAGACCACAGGTTTCTGTGGCTCTTGTTTGGCAGGCTGTTTCTTCTTGTCAGTCTGCTCTTTTTTATTTGTCTGCTTCTTGTCCGTCTGACCTTTCTTATCTGTCTGCTCTTTCTTATCAGTCTGCGCTTGTTTGACTGTTTGGTCTTTCTTAACCGGCTGTTCCTGCTTTTCTACTTCCTTCGTAGTATTGTTGTCCGGCACTATTGTTGTTGGGCGCTGAGGCTTTACAGCGGTCTTTGGATTGGTCTCGTCGTCTTGAACCGGTATGACGGTCTGTGTAGCCGGCGTCTGTGAGGCTGGCTCGTCGATGATGATGTCTGTGCCATTGATTTGTACAGGGCTGCTGTTCTTGGGAGCAGGCTCATCGTTTCCGATGAATGTGTTGTTCAGATAGGTGTCCACATCCGTCTCTGTGGGCTGTTGCGTCTCAGCGTCCTTGTCAGAGTTTTCTTTGACGACCTCTACGGGCTCCGTGAAGAGGTTGAAGGTGGAAATCTTCAAGGGCGCAAAATGCTTGTTATAGAACTTGCCGTAGTCGTCGTAGCTGTAGACCGTGCCCAGGAGTGGCAGGTTGTCAACGCTGATGATGATGGGTCGGGCTTTCTGCGCCAGTGCGACGATAGCGCGCTGGTTGTAGACCTGGCGGGCGTACTGTAGGGCCTCGTCAAAGTTTATGAATCCTGCTACGCGCATGCGGTGCACGTCGCCATCGTTGTCAATGGTGATATCGAAGTCGCGGACCATATAACTTGTGAAGTTATAGCGCGCGAGCTGATAGAGCAATTTGTTCTCGTTGACGGAGTCGGTGGGGTAGACGAACATAAACACGAACTGCGTATTCCGCTCATTGCTGAGCTGTTTCTGCTTCATCTCAGCGCTGTCAGAGAGCACCTCCGTGCGTCGGCTCCAAATCTCACCGATGTTGAACTTTCCGCCGTGAAGGGTCCTGCCAGCCTTCACGCCATTGATAATCATTCCCGCCATGGTGGAGACCTGACTTGTTGGGAACTTGGCGACCAGCGAGTCAAGTTCAGTGAGGCAGGCTTTGCTGTCTCCGTTGTTGAGTTTAGCAAGTGCAGCAATGAACATGAACTTGTCTCTGTTGGCTCCTGTGGGGAAGCGGTGGGCAGAGATATCATCATTGGCTATGACAACATCGTTTTTGTCGGCCTTGAAAGCGTCATAGGAAGCGGCATAAAGCGAGTCCTCAAGATGTACGCCATTACGTGCATTCTCCACATAGTTGGGGTCAGAGAGCAGTGTCGTCCACTGACTGTTGGGATATTTCTCTTTCAACTTCGCTACGTATGTCTGAGCCGTTTGCGACCGTCCCATCCTTGAGTAGAGCAGATAGAGATGGTAGTAGGCGTTGTCCATGTGCTCGTAGTCGGGATAGTTGTCGGTGAGCCTTCTGAGGGCTTTCTCGCTCAGCGTGAGATTGTCGAGCTTGTCCTTGAAGATGACGCCACTGTTGTACAACCCGTCTTCGATGATGGCATTGCTGGCCGCTACCTGCTCCTGGGTGAAGGGAATCTGGGCAAGGTAGTACTCCCGCTGGTGCGGGTCGTTCTTCGCCTCCGTGTTGACTTTGCTGAGGGAGTCAGCCTTCTCCTGTGCGTTGAAGATAGAGTCACGCTGCTCGTCGGTGAGGTTGGCGACGGAGTTGTCGCCGAAGTCCGCCACCACCGTTTTATTGATGCGCTGCCAGTTGTCGACATTCTCACGCTTACCCCACTGCCGCTGGAAGGTCTGTTTACCCTGAGTGACGGCAACGGAATTATAGAAATACCATGTTGACGACTTCCCCGCCTGTGAGGAGTTCGTAGGGATGTTTCTGTTGCTGGCTGTGTTGGCATTGTTGACATTGTTGACATTGCTGCCTTTCTGCTGCGCTTCGGCCACGGCCTGCTCCTCCTGCTGGTGTTTCTCTTCTTTCTCCTTCTTCTTCAAGGCTTCAATCACCTTGTCAATGGCTTTGTTGCGCTGTGTCTCGTCCATCTTAGCCAAGGTCTGGAGCGAGTCCTGTGTGTGGATGGCGTCAGTGAAAGGGACGAGCTCGTCGAGGACCTTGGAGCGCTCTGAGAGCATCTCATAGTCGGGACGCTCCTTGTCGAGCATGCCTAAAGCACTGTTGTAGCATCGGCGGGCGTCGCCGTATTGCTCACGAATCCAGTAGAGGTTGCCGAGTTTGAGCAACAGCACACCTTTCTCCACCCCGGAGTTGGTGCTCTCCGTATTCCCTTTCTCATAGTTGTTGATGGCGTTGAGCGTATCTTTGCGGGCCAGATAGATGTTGCCGATGGCATAATAGATTTGTCCGACATAGTCTTTATTCTTGTCCGACTTGGCCATGCGTCTGAGCTGTCCAATCATCTTATCTGTTTTGGTGGCTGGTACGACCTCTGTCCGCGCCACACGGGCATTGACCTCCATGTCGTAAGGCGGGTTGAGACCTATCACCTTGCTGTAGGCTTTGTAGGCCTCGTCGTTGCGGCCTATGGCTTGGCAAATCTGCCCCATGAGAAACCATTCACGGGCTCTCTGGCGGCGTCGCATCTCATGGCGGATGACATTACGAAGGTAGGGGATGGCCTTGGCGTAGTCGGCGATATGAATATAATAGTCGGCGAGGGTATAGTCCCACTCTTTCCGCGCTTGCCAAGGGATGGAGTCGCGCTGCATATTGCGGATAACGTCCTCAGCGTCATAGCGGTAGCCATTCTCTATGTAGCACTTGGCGAGCCACGCCTGCGCCCGCATGCGGATGGCGGGCTGGGTCTCATAGAGACGGCTCATATAAGAGAAAGTGGAGGCAGCACCGTCGAAGTCGCCCTCATGGAATTGCGAGCGCCCCATGAGCATCCATACTTTCCAAAGGAAGGGGTTGTATTCCCTGCGCGAGAGCCATTCGCGGTCGCGTGGCGTCTTCGTACGGTTGTGGTTCCATTCCGGCTTCCGCTTGATGCTGTGAAGGTGGATAGCTTTCTCGGCTTTGGTGATGGCAATGTCGAAGTTCGACTTGCCCAATTCTCGGCTCGCCTTGTTGCCAACGGTATAGAGCGGGATCATCTCGGTGAAGTTATCCTTGTTGCCGGTCTCCTTCTCCAACGAGCCTTCGATATAGGCTTGCGAACCATTGTAGTAGACATTGTAACGGGTGTTGAAAGCCTGCCACCAGCGCGAACGGGCTGTATTTTTCGCGCTGGAGCACCCCATGGTCACTCCTATGAGCAAGATAGGCAGTGAAAGGGAAAGCAAGTATGTTACAATGTGCTTGATAGTATATATTTCTTTAGTATCGTGGTATATTCGTTTTCAAAGTTCGGTGTGAAGACTCCTTTGCCCATATTGTCTTCAATCTCCTGCTTAGTCCAGAATTTTCCACCGTTGAGTTCCTCCTTGCTTGGCTTTATCTCACCGTCGTAGTGGCAGCAGTGCACATAGACCAGCTCGCGCTCACGCTTGCTCTCGAAGACATAATGGCCGAGCCGCTCAGGTGTGAAGTCGGTGATGCCCAACTCCTCTCTGACCTCACGCTTCAAGGCCATGTCAATGTTTTCGCCGAGGTCGACATGTCCGCCCACAGCTGTATCCCATTTGTCGGGCTGGATGTCTTTCCATGCCGGACGGTGTTGCAGATACAGGTCGCCACGGCTGTTGAAGACGTGCAGGTGAACCACGGGGTGCAGAATCTTGCTGCCGTCATGGGCATGTCCGCGGGTGACGGAGCCGATGATGTTGCCGTCAGTATCAACGACGGGAAAGAGCTCTTCAGGATTATCTTTCATGATACTTATCTTTTATTCAGCATTCGCCAAAGCAATGTATTCGTCCTTTATGCCGTCCGGCATGTTGATACCCCTGAGGATAAGGCTTCTGTTCCATTCCTTCACCTCTGAGGGCTTGAGGGTCTCGAGGACTTCCGCGAACTGGGCTACCTCTTTGTCAGAATAACTGTCCGACGCCCGCCCTTTATAATCGTCGAGTTCCTCGTCATCGAAGTATTCCACGGGCTTAGTAGCGGCTTTCATCATACACAGCTGTTCACAGGAGGGTGCGTCGTCGGTGCAGGTGGCGCAGTCGCCTTTGCCCACGACAATCTCCTGACTCTCACCACGCTTCCGCGAGCGGTAACCTAAGAAAGCACAGAAGAGGCCAAGGACAACAAGGGATAAGAGCAGAATGTACATAGTCTTGGTGCTTACTTGTTTTCTTCCAGCCCACTGACGCAGAACTTGGCTTTCTGCAAGTCCGTCCAATACTCGGGATAGGACTTGGTGACGACCTGTGGGTTGTTTATCTTCAGATGTGGAAATTTGATGGCCAAAGGTGCAAAGGCCATAGCCATGCGATGGTCTTCGTAGGTGTCTATGGCTTCGCCCGTAGGGGCGTGCTGTACGCCATCCCAGAAGAGTTCTGAGGCGTTGGCGGATTTGATATAGAAGCCCAACTTATGGAGCTCTTTCTTCAGCGCCTCGATGCGGTCGGTCTCCTTGATGCGCAAGCTGGCCAAGCCTGTGAACTGGAAGGGCACGCCAAGGCCGCAGCAGGTGGTGACGATGGTCTGGGCCAGGTCGGGACAGTTGGTGAAGTCGTAGGTGAGGCTCTCAATATGGTCCATGCGCCTCGACAATGACACGGTCGTGGGCGTCCCGGAATGAGGCTCCCGGAAGTCGGTGCGCACGCCGAGGAGTGAGAAGATATATCTCACGACGGAGTCGCCCTGCCGTGAGCTGTCGCGCAGACCGTGCAGCGTGACGTTGACATCCCCGATAGGGTAGAGCGCTGCCATCTCATACCAGTAGCTGGCCGCACTCCAGTCCTTCTCGATGAAGTAAGACGTGTCACGATAGGGTTGCGCCTTCACCTCGATAGTGTCCGGACTCGTCCAGTCTACGTCAGCGCCATAAGCGTGCATGACATTGATGGTCAGGTCGATATAGGGCCTCGACACAATGTTGTCGGTGAGATGGAGCTGTAGGCCGTTCGTTGTCATGGGTGCAATGAGCAGGAGAGCAGAGATAAACTGTGAGCTGATGTCGCCGGGAATCTCAAGACTTCCGCCTAAGAGCTTGTGACCCGTGATGTGGAGTGGGGGATAGCCTTCCTCTCCCACGTAGTCGATGGTGGCTCCGAGCATTCTGAGGGCATCGACGAGGGTTCCTATGGGGCGGTGCTTCATCCTCTCTGTGCCTGTGATGGTGTGCTCGCCGTCTTTCTGTGAGAGGAAAGCGGTCATGAAGCGCATGGCCGTGCCAGCCGCACCGACGTCGATGGTCGACGGCATGTCTTTGAGGGCATTGATGACGGCGCGGGTGTCGTCGCAGTCAGAGAGGTTGTCGGGCATCTGTTGGCCGCCGCTGAGGGCATGGATAATCAGGGCACGGTTGCTGATGCTCTTGGAGGATGGAAGCATGATGTCAGCCTCAAGGGTTGCTGGGGCTGTAAGCTCGTATGTGGTCATAGTATCGTGAAAAGCTATTTTATTAATGTTATCTTTAAGTCAATAGGCTCATCGGTGGCTCTGGTAGCTCTTGAGCTACGCTTCTTGGGGCCGGGCATGAGCGGACTGTAGTAGAGCACGTTGCGGATGCGCTCCTTCTGCTCTTTAGTAATCTGGAAGCCGAGGGTCCAGGCATAGTCCATGATGTCTTCAGAGTTAAAGGTCGTGCCATCGCAGGAGGTACGTTTTAACATCTCTGAGAGCTGAGGATTGCCTTGCTTGTATAAGGATTCGAGATTCTTCTGGTAAGCGACAAAATTATATGACTTGGTGTCGGTGCAGTAATCGGTATCGTCACAATCATCAACAGGCTCAGAACCTGACGACTTCGTACCGTCGCTATTCGTCGTCTCCGTCTCCTTCTCTGTAAAGGTGTGTAAGAGTCCAAGATAGTGGCCAAGCTCGTGACATAGCGTGACGACGACATCTGCACTGGCGAGATAACTTGGCTCATGGTCTGCATTCGTATATCTGTCGCTCTCGTAATATTCTCCATTCCTATCAACATTGGCATAAAGACTGTTGATGGACGAACAATAGGCAAACTTTAAGTTTTTCTTCGTCAAGCTTGCGGAGGCTTTGCTCAACCCTTCGACTTCATGCCCAGCTACGCAGTAGGGCATGCTGGTGAGGCCGAGGGTGACCTGGTCGACGCTCTCTTGCTTGAAGTTGTACATCATAATATTGATGTAGTTGTTCGGCTCCCAAATATAGCTGACATTATTACCGCTCATAAACTCCGACGGGCTGATGGGATAATCACCGGTATATTTGACGTATTCTACTCCCGGCTGCTTGAGGGTATTGCCATTCTCGTCGGTCGTGGCAAGGACAAACTTAAGATTCGTGTTTGCGCTCTCGCCGTAGACGTTGCCCTGATAAACCTCGTTGACATAGCTGAGAAGCTGTGTCAGCCGCTCGTAGGGAATATACTGGCTTGCGTTGTTGGCATCCTTGTAGAGGACATGGAAGATGACCGGCAGCTCGTAGGTGTAGCTGCTGTCGATGAGGCTCGGATCGACATTGTCAGAGCCTGAGACGCTTTTCTTTACGTCTGCTGTATCTTCCGATGAACTGCAGGAAGCGAGCAAGGCAAGCATCAAGCAGCTTAGAAACAGTATTTTTCGCATAAGTGTATTTGTTTATCCTGCAAATTTACAAAATAAGGGTATAAAAGCCCACGAAAAGGGGTATTAATAAACTTAATAATACAAAAGTTTTGAAAAAGTAGTCGGAAAATTTGGTAGTATCAAATAATAGCAGTACCTTTGCACTCGCAATTAAGGATCGGGATTTAGCGCAGTTGGTAGCGCACACGTCTGGGGGGCGTGAGGTCGCTGGTTCGAGTCCAGTAATCCCGACTCAACGAGAGAAGCAGTTCTACTGCTTCTCTTTTTTTTTATCTGTTTGCCTCTGCAACGTCGTCTTCGGTTAAGGTCCGAAAAAAATTACAAATCACATTATTATACAAGACCTCGGAGGTCTCACGTGGATAACTGGACATAGATAAGCTAATGTTAATTCAACAAAAAATCATATGTTTCTGTCGTTATTGTGGAGAAAAATCATTATTTTTGCCACAAATTAATCTTAAGACTGAAAACAATGCTAACAGAACAAGACAAGAGACAGATTGAAGCCCGCGGTATGACCGTTGAGCAAGTAGAGCATCAACTGGAACAGATTAAGAACGGGTTTCCTTTTCTGAAGCTGGAAGCTGCTGCCGCTGTAGGCAAGGGTATCACCGCCTGTGATGAGAAAGCACAGAAGGAAGCCGTAGACAGATGGCAGAAATTCAAGGACGAGGGGCATAAGATCGTGAAGTTCGTACCGGCTTCAGGAGCCGCAAGCCGTATGTTCAAGAATATGTTCGCCTTCTTGGGCGCTGACTACGACGCTCCTCAGACCGATTTCGAGAAGACTTTCTTCAGAGACATCGAGAAGTTCGCCTTCTACGATGCCCTCAACGCTAAATGCATGGAGAACAACGGCAAGGACATCCCGGCGCTTGTCGGAGAGGGTCAGTACAAGACCGTCGTTGCCAACCTCCTCAACAAAGAGGGTCTCAACTACGGGCAGCTGCCCAAGGGTCTCCTTCTCTTCCATCGCTATGACGACAGCGTCCGCACGCCCATGGAGGAGCATCTTGTCGAGGCCGCACTCTATGCCGGAAGCAATGGCGAGGCGCATATCCACTATACGGTATCCCACGACCATCTGAAGCTCTTCGAGGAGAAGGTAGCGGAGAAGAAAGCATATTATGAGCAGAAGTTTGGTGTGAAATATGACATCACCTTCTCTGAGCAGAAGCCTTCTACTGATACCATCGCTGCCAATCCTGACAACACACCTTTCCGCAACGACGATGGCTCTTTGCTCTTCCGCCCGGGTGGTCATGGAGCACTCATCGAGAACCTCAATGATATTGATGCCGATGCTGTCTTTATCAAGAATATTGACAATGTCGTTCCTGACCGCCTTAAGGCTGATACCATCCTGTGGAAGCAGGTCATCGGTGGCGTCTTGGTGGGTGTTCAGGCCCAAATCTTCGAATACCTGCGCGTTCTGGACTCTGGCAGCTACAATCATGAGAAGTTGGAGGAGATTATCCGTTTCGTTCAGCATGTGCTCTGCTGCCGCAAGTCAGACATCAAGGAGCTTGAGGATGCTGACTTGGTGATATACCTGCGCAGCAAGTTGAACCGCCCCTTACGCGTGGCCGGTGTGGTGAAGAACGTCGGTGAGCCGGGTGGCGGTCCATTCCTCGCCTACAACCAGGACGGCACAGTGAGTCCGCAGATTTTAGAGAGTAGTCAGATAGACACTGCCAACGATGCCTACGTGAAGATGTTCCAGGGTGGCACGCATTTCAATCCTGTCGACCTTGTCTGCGCTACCAAGGACTATAAAGGCCGCCGTTTCGACCTGCCGAAATATGTAGACCATAACACTGGCTTCATCAGCAGCAAGAGTAAGAACGGCAAGTCGCTCAAAGCGCTTGAGCTCCCAGGTCTCTGGAATGGGTCGATGAGTGATTGGAATACCATCTTTGTCGAGGTGCCGTTGTCAACCTTCAATCCCGTGAAGACGGTCAATGATCTGCTGAGGGACGCCCACCAGTGATGAAAGATGTTTAGCTTGCTTCTTTCGTCAGCAGGCTAAAAGGAAGAGTCCGGAAGAGCAGCCGTGATTAAGCTTTAAAACTTTATACAGACTGGTCTTTCGGACTTTTTTATGTTGTTTAGAAAAGGGCATAAAAAAAGCGATTACCTTCACAGGCCACCGCTCCAAATCTTCAATAGGTATTAGTTCCATCTAAGGTAAAAAGATTGTTTTCAGGATAACGATGACAAAGATACGGCCTTTTCTTGAAACAGCAAAATATTTGACGAGGAAATTTGAAAAAAGATTGAAAATACATTTATTTACATTATTTTTGCAGCCAAAAAGCGTATATAGGCGGATATAAATAGAACTATGATGATAAAGAAGATTGCCTTCATGGCATTGGCGCTTTTGCCGTTGATGGGTGTTGCCCAAGACCGCAAGCGTGTAGATTTGAAGAACTGGCAGTTCTCTCACGACAGTATTTCTTGGAAGGCTGTCACGGTGCCCCACGATTGGGCTATTAGCGGACCCTTCGACAAGAAGTGGGACTTGCAGTATGTAGCCATCGAGCAGAATGGAGAGAAGGAGAAGACGGAAAAGAGCGGGCGCTCCGGTGCCCTGCCTTGGATAGGGAAAGGGTATTATACGACTACCATCACCTGCGACCCTAAAGATGGGGAGGACTACGTCCTTAACTTCGACGGTGCCATGGCTGAGCCCGTGGTCTATGTCAATGGCCAACGGGCGGGGGCCTGGGCCTACGGATATACGCCCTTCAGAGTCGATATTACACATTATATTAATAAGGGCCCCAACCGCATCACGGTAGCACTCCACAATATGGAGGAGAGCAGCCGTTGGTATCCTGGTGCCGGACTCTACCGTCCCGTGACCTTGGAGGTGTTGCCAAAAGTCCACTTCGACCCTTGGGAGACGTTCATCCAGACAAAGAAGGTCGCCAAGAAGTATGTGGTTTCCTTTAAGACAAAGGTCGACAATGCTCCTGACGGCTATCAGCTGAAGTTGGAGATCCTGGCAGCAGACGGTAAGCAGTTGAAGCCGAGTGGATATTTCATTTTTAGGAAAGGCTCCGCCAACTTTAATTTCGCTTTCTCGAAAGACAGCGTCCGGCTGTGGACACCGGAGACACCTTATTTATATACTTGCGTGGCGACGCTCCTCGACGACAAGCACAATGCCGTCGACAAGCTGTCGATGAAGTTTGGTGTCCGCACCATCAAGGTAGACTCCATCCACGGCTTCCGGCTCAATGGCGTGAGCAGAAAAATCAAGGGCGTCTGTCTGCACCATGACCTTGGTCCCTTAGGAGCTGCTGTCAACAAGTCCGCACTCATCCGGCAGGTGAAGCAGCTCAAGGATATGGGTTGCGATGCTATCCGCACTTCCCATAATCTCCCTTCACAGATGCAGATGGAAGTCTACGACTCCCTCGGCATGATGGTCATGGCCGAAAGCTTTGACATGTGGATATATCCTAAGTGCAAGAATGGCTATGCCCGCTTCTTCAAGGATTGGAGCGATAAGGACATAGAGGCCCTTGTCAAGGCCAACCGCAATCACCCTTCGCTCATCATGTACAGCATCGGCAATGAGATACCGGAGCAGTGGAGCTATGAGGGGCGCATCATCTCAGAGCATCTGCAGAACCTCTGCCATCAGCTCGACCCCACACGACCCGTCACCCAGGGCATGGACCGCGCCGAGGATGCCCTCAAGTCGGGCTTCGCTCAGGTCATGGACGTGCCGGGATTCAACTACCGCGTATATAAATACGACCGCAACATCCGGCAGTTGACGAAGGGCTTCCTTTTGGGTTCTGAGACAGCATCTACCGTGAGCAGCCGCGGTGTGTATAAGTTCCCGGTAGAGTGGGGTGTTGTCAAGGCTGACAGCGACGGACAGTGCACCAGCTACGACACGGAATGGTGCTCGTGGAGCAACCTGCCCGAGGAGGACTTTATGGCGCAGGAGGATAAGCCCTATACCATTGGTCAGTTCGTCTGGACAGGTTATGACTATCTTGGTGAGCCCACTCCTTACGATGAATACTGGCCCAGCCGCAGCAGCTATTTCGGTATCATGGACCTTGCCGGACTGCCTAAGGACCGCTACTATCTCTATCGCTCGGTGTGGAATACCCACGACCACACGCTGCATATCCTGCCTCACTGGACGTGGCCGGGCCGCGAGGGGCAAGTGACGCCGGTCTTTGTCTACACCGACTATCCCGAGGCAGAGCTTTTCGTCAATGGCGTCTCCCAGGGCCGCGTGAGGAAGGCGGCGGGACTTAAAGTCGAGGATCAGCAGCCGTCGACACCGGCCATAGCCAAAGCCCGCGCCACACGCTATCGTCTGATGTGGGAGAATGTGAAGTATGAGCCGGGAGAACTCAAAGTCGTAGCCTATGACGCCAAGGGCAACAGAGCCGCTGAGTCAGTAGTGCGCACAGCCGGTAAGGCCACGGCCATCAAACTGAGCGCTGACCGCACGAAGTTGAAGGCGGGAGCTGACGACCTCGCCTACATCACCGTCTCGCTCGTTGACAAGGACGGTACTGAACTGCTACAGGCCGACGACCAGATAGACGTCAAGGTCAGCGGAGCTGGAACCTTCCAGGCTATCTGCAATGGCGATGCCACCTCGCTTGAATCTTTCACACAACCTACGATGAAGCTGTTCAGTGGAAAGCTCGTCATCACCGTGAAAGCGGGCCACAAGAAGGGCCGCATGAATGTCAAGGTCGTGGATAAAGAGAAGGCGCTGAGCAAGTCGATTTCTATAGATGTAGAATAAATATACGCGCAGCTAAAGGAAAATGGCCTTTAGCTCCTTTTTTGCAACCTACACTTTACATTTTTCCATAAAAGATTATAATGTTCGAAAATTAATGAGTAACTTTGCAATCGGTTTAAACGACTCAAATTAATATAACGTTATAACAAACTTATGAATTTCACTTTGTTAATCACCGTTTTGCTGACGGCTGTCACTTTGGTGGTGGGCGCTTACGTCATCGCCAAGCTGATAGGCCCGCGTTCGTACAATCCGGTGAAGGGTGAGCCCTTCGAGTGCGGTATTCCCACTCGTGGTAGCAGCTGGATGCCTTTGCATGCCGGTTACTATCTCTTTGCCATCCTTTTCCTGATTTTCGACATTGAGACAGTCTTCCTGTATCCTTGGGCCGTCGTGGTGCGTGACTTCGGCAGCATGGCTCTCGTGAGCATTGGGTTCTTCCTCGTTGTTTTGGTATTTGGGCTGGCTTACGCCTGGCGGAAAGGAGCGTTGGAATGGAGGTAAGAAAACCACATATCAAGAGTATTCCTTACAATGAGTTTAAGGATAACGAGACGCTGGAGAATATTGCCAATGAGCTCAACGATGGCGGTGTGAACGTCGTCCTTGGGTCTTTGGACCAGATGATCAACTGGGGTCGCAGCAACTCGCTGTGGTCGCTGACCTTTGGTACCTCCTGCTGCGGTATTGAGTTCATGGCCGTAGGCTGTGCCCGTTATGACTTCTCCCGCTTCGGCTTCGAGGTGACGCGTAACTCAGCCCGTCAGGCTGACCTCATCATGTGTGCCGGTACGATTACCAACAAAATGGCGCCGGTGTTCAAGCGTCTCTATGATGAGATGGCAGAGCCGAAGTATGTGGTTGCCGTTGGCGGCTGCACCATCTCCGGTGGTCCTTTCAAGAAGAGCTACAGCGTCGTGCGTGGCATCGACCAGATTGTTCCTGTCGACGTCTATATCCCTGGCTGCCCACCGCGCCCGGAGGCTATCCTCTATGGCATGATGCAGCTGCAGCGTAAGGTGAAAGTGGAGAAGTTCTTCGGTGGTGCCAACCACAAGATGAACAGCGCTGAGAAGGAGGACAGCCTCGGCCTCGGCGGTCTGCACGGCATCAGCAATGAGAATCTCTCTGCTGCCAAGATCGGCGCCAAAGAGCCTATCATCGTCTCAGCTTCTCCTAACAGAGATGAGGTGGAAGCCCTCGGAAGAGAGCTCGACGCCCTGGAGAAGGAAGGCGCTGAATACAAAGTAAACAACGATACTACTAATCAGCCTGACAAGGCTTAAGTCTAAGTAAACGAAATGAAATTAGAGAATAAAGAATTCGGATTTGACAACTTTGCTGCTGAGATGGCAAAGTTGAAGAATGAGCAGCATTTCGATTACCTTGTCACCATCGTTGGTGAGGACTTCGGCAAGGAGGCTTCGGAAGACGGTGAGTCTTACGGCCTCGGCTGCATTTATATTCTTGAGAATACCCAGACCCACGAGCGCGTATCGGTCAAGCAGATGGCTAAGAAGGTCGATGGTGACAACTATGTCATCCCTTCTGTCATCAGCCTGTGGCACGATGCTGACCTCTTAGAGCGTGAGGTCTTCGACTTCCTGGGCATCAAGTTCCTTGGACATCCTGACATGCGCCGTCTCTTTATGCGCAGCGACTTCCAAGGCTACCCGCTTCGTAAAGATTTTGACATGAGTCCCGAGGCCAACCAGTTCCCCATGACGGATGAGCCCGAGACGGATTGGACAACGGAATACAACCTTGACCAGTTCGGACACCTCACACAGACCAAGCACCGCCTCCTTGACGACGACGATTTCGTCATCAACTTCGGTCCTAACCACCCGTCAACACACGGTGTGCTCCGTCTGCGTACCGTCGTCGACGGTGAGACCATCAAGCATGTCTATCCTCACTTAGGCTATATCCACCGTGGTATGGAGAAGATGATGGAGAACATGACCTATCCTCAGACCCTGGCACTCACCGACCGTCTGAACTATCTCTGTGCCATGCACCATCGCCATGCGCTGGTGGGCGTCATCGAGGAGGCTATGGGCATTGAGCTCTCCGACCGCATCCACTACATCCGTACCATCATGGATGAGCTGCAGCGTATTGACAACCACCTCCTGTTCTTGGGTACATGTGCTCAGGACCTGTCAGCTCTGACGGCTTTCCTGTATTGCATGCGTGACCGCGAGCATGTGCTCAACGTCATGGAGGAGACAACGGGTGGACGACTCATCCAAAACTACTACCGCATCGGTGGCTTGCAGGATGACATCGATCCCAACTTCGTGCAGAATACCAAGACCCTCTGCAAATACCTCCGCCCGATGATTCAGGAGTATCTTGACGTCTTCGGCGACAATGTCATCACGCACAATCGTCTTGACGGTGTGGGCTATATGAATCTTGAGGATTGCGTCAACTACGGCGTCACCGGTCCTGCCGGTCGTGCTGCCGGTTGGAACAATGACGTGCGTAAGAATCATCCTTATGACCTCTACGACAAAGTGAAGTGGAGTGAGATTACCGGCACGGCGTGCGATTCCATGGAGCGCTATATGATACATATCAAGGAAATCTACCAGAGCCTTGACATCATCGAGCAGCTCATTGACAACATCCCTGAGGGCGAGTTCTACATCAAGCAGAAGCCTATCATCAAGGTTCCCGAGGGACAGTGGTGGTTCTCAGTAGAGGGTGGCGCCGGCGAGTTCGGTGTATTCCTTGACAGCCGTGGCGACAAGAGCCCCTACCGCGTGAAGATGCGCCCGATGGGTCTGACTCTGGCCGGGGCGTTCGACAAGATGCTGCGCGGTCAGAAGATCGCCGACCTCATAGCAACAGGCGCAAGTATCGACTTCGTGATACCAGACCTCGACCGTTAAATAATTACTTTCTTTGAATTATGTACGATTTTTCAGTAGTAACACAATGGTTTGACAATCTGCTCCGCCAGACTTGCGGCCTGAGCAGTTTTTGGGCAATCCTCATAGAATGTGTTGTGGTGGGTCTCATAGTGCTGACGCTCTATGCCCTCATCGCCATGTTCATGATTTATTTCGAGCGTAAGGTCTGCGCCTTCTTCCAGTGCCGCTTAGGTCCTATGCGTGTGGGTAAGTGGGGTATCTTCCAGGTCGTTGCCGACGTTCTGAAAATGCTCATCAAAGAGATTTTCGGTGTCGACCGCTCTGATAAGTTCCTCTATGCCCTCGCTCCTTTCCTCACCATCATCGCTTCCGTGGGAACCTTCTCTTTCCTGCCGTGGAATAAAGGCGCTGTGGTGCTTGACTTCAACGTCGGCGTCTTCATGGTGACAGCCATCTCGTCTATAGGCGTGCTGGGCGTCATCCTCGCCGGATGGGGCTCCAACAACAAATACTCTGTTGTCTCCGCCATGCGTGGTGCCGTGCAGATGATTTCCTATGAGATGTCTCTCGGTCTGTGCATGATAACAGCCGTTATCCTCTGTGGTAGCATGCAGCTGAGCGACATCATTGGTGCTCAGACGGGTCCGTGGAAATGGTTGATTATCCAGGGACATATCCCGGCTATCGTGGCCTTCCTCGTCTTCCTCATCGCAGGTAATGCTGAGGCCAACCGTGGCCCCTTCGACCTTGCTGAGGCTGAGTCAGAGCTTACGGCCGGTTACCACACAGAGTATAGTGGTATGGGATTCGGCTACTTCTATCTGGCCGAGTACCTCAACCTCGTTGTCATCTCCGGACTTGCTGCTACCATCTTCTTAGGTGGATGGGCACCGCTGAACATCGGTATCGCCGGCTTCGACAATGTGATGAACCATATCCCTGGTGTGCTGTGGTTTACCGCCAAGACCCTGCTCGTCATTTGGGTGCTGATGTGGGCACGCTGGACATTCCCCCGTCTGCGTATCGACCATATCCTTACCCTGGAATGGAAATACCTCATGCCCCTGATGCTTGTCACCCTCGTGGTGATGACAGCTTGTGTGGCTCTGGGATGGACGCTCTAAGCGCTTAATGATTAAGTTTAAAGAATAACATAAATAAGATATGTCTCAATCATATTTTAAAGGTATCAAGGATGCTGCCAAGACACTGGCTACAGGTCTGAAGGTCACCATGAAGGAGTACTTCACACCGAAGTCTACTGAGCAGTATCCTGAGAACCGCAAGACCACGCTTCATGTTGCGGCCCGTCATCGCGGTCGCCTCGTCTTCTCGCGTGTTACGGAGGAAGACCTCCAGAATCCGCAGATTCAGAAACGCGGGCTCAAAGTCGGCGACTATAAGTGCACGGCTTGTACGATGTGTGAGAAGGCTTGTCCGAACGACACCATCAAGATTACCTCGCACATGGCTGAAGACCCCGAGACAGGCAGAAAGAAGAAAGTCCTCGACGACTATCAGTACGACCTGGGCGACTGCATGTTCTGCCAGCTCTGTGTCAATGCCTGCAACTTCGATGCTATCCATTTTACCAATGACTTCGAGAATGCTGTCTTCGACCGTAGCAAGCTCGTCCTGCATCTCGACAAGGAGGTCTACCAAGGTGGCTCGCTGCCCAACCTTATCGATGGTGGAGCTCCCTTGACAATCGGTAAGTTCAACACCAAAACCAAGTAATGATTATGGCTAATATAGTAATGTTTGTTATTTTGGCTGTTGTCGTCCTTGGCTCGGCCATCATGTCTGTCGTTACCAAGAGCATCATGCGTGCCGCTACCTGGCTGCTCTTCGTGCTCTTCGGTATTGCAGGATTCTACTTCCTGCTCGACTATACCTTCCTCGGTGCCGCACAAATTAGCATCTATGCCGGTGGTATCACTATCATGTATATCTTTGCTATCCAGCTTGTCTCCAAGCGCTCTCTTCAGAACCTCGTGGCCCGCTTCCGTGGCGTCCGCGTGGCTCAGGGACTGCTCCTGGCTGTCGTAGGACTTGTTGTCGTGGGACTTATCCTGCTCAAGAACCAGTTCATCGAGACAGCTATCAGCGCTTCCAATCCTGATATTGAGGTGCCGATGAAGCAGGTCGGTCAGGCTATGGTTAGTTCTGGCAAGTACGGCTACGTGTTGCCCTTCGAGTTTATCTCTGTATTCCTGCTGGCATGTATCGTCGGTGGTGTTATGATAGCAAGAAAGGAGGATAAGAAATGATTACAGTATATGCATTCTTAGCAGTCAGTACGCTGCTTTTCTTCGTTGGCGTGTTTGGCTTTGTCACACACCGCAACCTTGTGGCTATGCTCATCTCCATAGAGTTGGTGCTGAACTCTGTCGATCTGAACTTTGCAGTCTTCAACCGCCTGCTCTTCCCCGGACAGCTTGAGGGAGCTTTCTTCACGCTCTTTTCGATAGGTGTCAGCGCTGCGGAGACAGCTGTTGCCCTGGCTATCATTATCAATGTTTACCGCAACTATCATAGTGACCAGGTGAACAGCATTGAAAACATGAAATTCTAACACACACATCAAACAATGGAATACAGTTATGCATTTTTGATTCTTCTCCTTCCATTCCTGAGCTTCCTGCTCTTGGGTCTGCTCGGTATGAAGATGAAGAAGCCCGTTGCCGGTATCATCGGCACTGCAGTGCTTGGTGTGCTGTGGTGTATGAGCCTTTATACGGCTTATGAATATTTCTTTGTCATAGGCAGAGGCGCTGACGGACTCTTCCCCACCGTGACGGTCTTCGATTTCACATGGATGAAGTTCTCGGAGTTGTTGACTTTCAACATCGGCTTCCGCCTGACGCCTATCTCTGTGATGATGCTCATCGTCATCACGACGGTGTCGTTCATGGTTCATATCTATAGCTTTGGCTATATGGCTGAGCGTGACGAGCACTATAAGAAAGAGGGCTACGAGAAGGGCTTCCAGCGTTTCTATGCTTTCCTCTCTCTCTTCACGATGTCTATGTTGGGCCTGGTGGTGGCTACCAACATCTTCCAGATGTACCTCTTCTGGGAGTTGGTGGGTGTCTGCTCTTACCTCCTCATCGGCTTCTACTATCCGAAACATGCTGCTGTGCACGCTTCTAAGAAAGCCTTCATCGTGACGCGTTTCGCCGATCTGTTCTTCCTCATCGGTATCCTCTTCTATAGCTTCTATGTGGGAACTTTCAACTACGACCTCTCGGCTGATCCGAAGCTGGTGACCGAGCTCCCCGGCGCTGCCTGGGTGCTGCCTGCCGCCCTTTTTCTGATGTTTATCGGTGGTGCCGGTAAGTCGGCAATGTTCCCGCTCCATATCTGGCTCCCTGACGCCATGGAGGGTCCTACACCTGTGTCGGCCCTCATCCACGCAGCTACCATGGTCGTAGCCGGTGTCTATCAGGTGGCTTCTTTGATGCCTATCTGGGTGGCTTATGCTCCCGGTACGCTGCACATCATCGCTTATATTGGTGCCTTCACAGCGTTCTATGCTGCTACGGTGGCTTGCTGCCAGCGTGACATCAAGCGTGGTCTGGCCTTCTCCACCATCTCGCAGATTGCCTATATGATGGTGGCTCTCGGTGTTGTCACTGCTGCCACTGGCGAGGGAAGTGTCGGCTACATGGCTTCCATGTTCCACCTCTTCACTCACGCTATGTTCAAGGCTCTCCTCTTCCTCTGCTCCGGTGCCATCATCGTCATCATCGGCAGCAACTTCAAGGATTACATGGGTGGCCTGCATAAGTATATGCCTATCACCAACATCTGCTTCCTCATTGGTACCATTGCCATTAGCGGTTTCTGGCCGTTGGCAGGTTTCTTCTCTAAGGATGAGATTGTAGATGCTTGTTTCCACTTTTCTCCCTTCCTGGGATGGTTTATGACACTTGTCAGTGGTATGACAGCTTTCTATATGTTCCGCCTCTATTATGTCATCTTCTGGGGTGACAGCTATTATGAGCAGGATCCGGAGCATCGCCGCAAGCCTCAGGAGGTGCCTGCCATTATGTGGGGACCACTGGTGTTCCTGTCTATCATCAGTATCTTTGCCGGTTGGATTCCTTTCGGTCATTTCATTACGCTCGATGGTCATCCTGAGGAGATAGCTTTGCAGCACTTCCAGTTTGGCAGCACTGCTCTCATCTCGCTGACGGTTGCCTGCATCGGCTTTGCCCTTGCCACATGGCTCTATGCTCCTAAAAAGAGCACACTGCCCAGACTCCTGGAGCGCACTTTCCCGACCTTCCACAAGGCTGCACTCAACCGCTTCTATATTGATGACGCATGGCAGTTCTTCACTCATAAGATTGTCTTCGGCTGCTTCTCGATTCCTATCGCATGGTTTGACCGTCATGTCATTGATGGCGCGTTCAACTTTGCCGGTTGGGCTACACGTGAGGGTGGCGAGGCTATACGCCCCTGGCAGAGTGGAGATGTCCGCCAGTATGCTGTCTGGTTCCTCACTGGTTCTGTGGCACTGACGCTTATCCTGCTTTGCATCTAAGCTAACTTATCCATTAACATAAGAATAATTAAAGACAATGACATTTCTAACATTATTCGTCATTATACCTGTCCTGATGCTGCTCTGCCTTTGGCTGGCACGCAACGACAGTCAGGTGCGTATCGTGATGGCAGTTGGCTCCTCTGCATTGCTTGCTCTGTCCATCTATCTGGTCTTTGCGTTTATCAGCGCACGCCACACGATGCCCGCATCTCAATATCCGTTCCTCTTCGGTGATGCCATCCCTTGGTTTAAGCCGTTGCACATCTTCTATCGCACTGGTGTCGATGGCATCGCTGTGGTGATGATTCTCCTTTCGGCCATCATCGTCTTCACCGGTACTTTCGCCTCTTGGCAGCAGCACCCCCAGCAGAAAGAATACTTCCTCTGGTTTACACTGCTCTCCACCGGTGTCTTTGGATTCTTCATCTCTGAGGACCTCTTCACGATGTTCATGTTCTATGAGGTAGCCCTTATCCCTATGTATCTCCTTATCGGTGTGTGGGGAACAGGCCCGAAGGAGTATTCAGCCATGAAGCTGACCTTGATGCTGATGGGAGGTTCTGCACTCCTCATCATTGGTATCTTAGGTATCTATTTCTTCAATGGTCAGTATAGCGGTACCTACACCATGAGTGTGGTGGAGATAGCTCAGAGCAATTGCATCCCTGTTGCCATCCAAAAGGTATTCTTCCCGTTCATCTTTATTGGCTTCGGTATCTTGGGTGCTCTCTTCCCCTTCCACACATGGTCTCCTGATGGTCATGCTTCTGCGCCTACGGCAGTGTCTATGTTGCACGCCGGTGTGCTGATGAAGCTCGGAGGTTATGGATGCTTCCGCATTGCTATGTTCCTCCTGCCTGAGGCTGCTCAGCAGCTGTCATGGATATTCCTGATCCTGACAACTATCTCTGTCGTCTATGGTGCGCTCTCTGCATGCGTTCAGACCGACCTGAAGTATATCAACGCTTACTCTTCTGTGTCTCACTGTGGCATGGTGCTCTTCGCTCTGCTGATGATGACTCAGACAGCCGCGACGGGTGCTATCCTGCAGATGCTCTCTCACGGTCTGATGACGGCTCTCTTCTTTGCTGTCATCGGTATGATTTATCACCGTACTGGCACACGTGACGTACGTCGTTTGGGTGGATTGATGAAGATTATGCCTTTCCTCGCTGTGGCTTATGTCATCGCTGGTCTTGCTAACCTCGGTCTCCCTGGCTTCTCAGGATTCGTCGCTGAGATGAATATCTTTGTGGGTTCTTTCCAGCACGCTGACCTCTTCCATCGTGTCTGCACCATTGTGGCCTGCACAAGTATTGTCATCACTGCTGTGTATATCCTTCGTGTCGTGGGTAAGATCTGCTATCAGACCGTTCCTAACCCTGAGTATTTCAAACTCACGGACGCTTCGTGGGACGAGCGCATCGCTGTCGGCGCACTCATCTTCTGTGTGGCCGGCCTCGGTCTCGCTCCACTGTGGGCTCAGGACATCATCAACGATGCTGTGGCTCCTATGATTATGCATATTACTGGAATGTAAGCAGTCCTTCGGTATTTCCGAACTAAAACAAGATTAAACAATGAATATCGATTACAGTCAATTTCTGAATATGATGCCAGAGGTCACACTGATGGCTATCCTCGTGATAGTATTCCTTGTCGACCTCTTCACGGCACAGCGCCCGTCTGCTCTCGCTATCGAGCAAGCTGACAAAGGGGAGCAAGGACTGCAAAACAGCGCAGTAAAGGGTGTGGCTGCCTTGACACTCGGCCAATCCTGCATGCGTCCTTGGTTCAACCCTATGGTATGCGCATTGATGTTGATTCATGTTCTTATCAACATATTTCCTACCGATGCTGCCACATGCTTTGGCGGTATGTATGCTACTAATGCTTCTGTAGGCGTTATCAAGAGCATTCTGGCTTTCGGCACCCTCGTGGTTCTCATCCAGGCCCGCGAGTGGCTGTCACGTACCGATACGGCCTTCAAAGAGGGCGAGTTCTATGTGCTCGTTATCTCTACTCTGTTGGGCATGAACATGATGGTTTCTGCCAACCATTTCCTCTTATTCTTCTTAGGACTGGAGATGGCTTCCGTGCCTATGGCTTGCCTCGTGGCTATGGACAAGTACCGTCATTACTCTGCCGAGGCTGGAGCTAAGTTCATCCTTACCGCAACATTCTCAAGTGGTGTGATGCTCTTCGGCATCAGCTTCATCTATGGAGCTGTCGGTACAATGTATTTCGACGATGTGGCTGCCAAGCTCACCGTCTCTCCTCTGACGATTATGGGTATGGTGTTCTTCTTCAGTGGTCTGGGCTTTAAGATTTCTCTTGTGCCTTTCCACTTCTGGACGGCTGATACCTACCAGGGAGCACCGACGACAGTGTCTGGCTACCTGAGTGTTATCTCTAAGGGCGCTGCTGCTTTTGCACTCTGCGCCATTCTGATGAAGGTCTTTGCACCGATGGTGGACTACTGGCGCTACATGCTGATGGTCGTCATTGTGCTCTCTATCACGGTGGCTAACCTCTTTGCCATCCACCAGAAGAACCTTAAACGATTCATGGCTTTCAGCTCTATCTCACAGGCTGGATATATCATGCTCGCTGTCTTAGGTGATACTGCTATGGGTGTGACAGCACTGAGCTATTACGTGCTTATCTATGTTGTTGCCAACCTCGCAGTATTCGCTATTATCTCTTCTGTTGAGGAGCACAATGGTGGAACGGTAAACATGGATTTCTATAATGGCTTCTACAAGACGAACCCTCGTCTGAGCTTTGTCATGACGCTGGCATTGTTCTCTCTGGGTGGTATTCCGCCGTTCGCAGGTATGTTCTCGAAGTTCTTCGTCTTCATGGCTGCTGTCGACGGTGCACAGATTTCCACTGCTATAGGTGGTCTTACTTATGCTGTCGTCTTTATCGCATTGGTCAACACAGTGATAAGCCTTTACTACTATCTGCTCATTGTCAAGGCGATGTTTATTAAGCCTGCTGACAATCCGCTGCCGACTTTTAAGAGTGCCATGAGCACAAAGTTGTGCCTGGCTATCTGCATCTTTGGTGTTGTGGCCTTCGGTGTATGCTCTGGGGTCTATGACTGGATTGCAGCCGCAGCTGGTATGTAACAAGATAATTCTGTATTAATAGCGCCCCGGGTCTGGAAACAATTCCATACTCGGGGCGCTTTTTGTGTGAACCTGACATGTTTATATCATTCGTTTCTCGTAATTCATATTCTTCCTACTACCGACAGCTTATCCTGCTGGGACTGCCTATAGTCATAGGTCAGCTTGGCTCCATCGTTCTGGCTTTTGCTGACACCTTGATGATAGGCCATCATTCTACCATAGAACTTGCTGCAGCTGCTTTCGTCAACAATATGTTCAACCTTGTCATTATCTTTGCGCTTGGCTTCTCGTATGCCGTCACACCGACGGTTGGTACATTGTATGGACGCTGTGAGAATGAGAAAATTGGTGAGGTGGTGAAAAATGCAGTACTTGCCAACCTTTTGCTTGCTGCTTCCTTAGTGGTTGTCATGACTGTCTTTTATGCCTGTATAGGTCTTATGGGGCAGCCTATAGAATTACTGCCTTATATCCGTCCTTATTTCCTTGTCCTTCTGGCATCCCTACCTTTTGTCTGTCTGTTCAATGTCTTCAAACAGTTTGCCGATGGCATCACGGATACGGCCTTGTCAATGTGGATTATCATAGGAGGAAATCTTCTGAATATATTGGGCAATTGGATTCTTATCTATGGCAAATTCGGAGCTCCGGAGATGGGCATTGTCGGAGCAGGACTGAGTACGCTGATTTCACGAATTATGATGGCTGTGGCAATGATTGTTGTTTTTGCTTCAGCAAAGAAATATCAGGTCTATGCCTGCGGGTATCGTGAAGGAAGAGTCAATCGCGACGACTTTGTACATCTATGTAAACTCGGAGCTCCTGTCGCTTTACAGATGGGAATGGAGACAGCAGCTTTCAGCCTTACAAGTATTATTGTAGGATGGATAGGGACGTCGGCTCTTGCTGCCCATCAGGTGATGCTTACCATTAGCCAACTGGGCTTTATGATTTATTATGGCTTGGGGGCTGCTACTGCTGTGAGAATCAGTAATGCGGTCGGTCAGCGCGACTGGGAGAAGGCGCGGGGCAACGCCTATGCGGCCATGCAGATTGTTGTGGGGATAGGCGCCGTTGTCAGCCTTGTCATCTTCGTGTTCAGAAATGACTTGGGTGTTTTTTTTACAGACAGCAAGGATGTGGCACGCTTGGTGGCGGTGACGGTTATACCCTTTGTTATTTACCAATTCGGTGATGCTTTACAGATTGTCTTTGGTAACAGCCTTCGTGGCCTAAGCTATGTTCGACCTCTGGTCTTTTATGCGTTTATAGCCTATTTCATAGTTTCGTTGCCTTTGAGCTATCTCTTTGGCATTGTGATGAACATGGGACTCATGGGCGTGTGGTTCTCGTTTCCATTTGGTTTGACCACAGCAGGATTGCTCTATCTCATGGCGTTTCGTAAGAGATTGAGGGAGATAGAGCAAAACTAAGGCAATCACTCGCTGAGGATTGCTTTGTGTTGCATATAGAATGGGTTATTGAAGGGGCAACGTGCCTATTAATTTCTCCACAAGTCGGGGAACGGCATATGCTCGAAGTTGAGACTCTGGTATCCATTGAAAGTCTGTCGACAATGTTGGACGGATGTCTGTCTTAAGAAGATAGAAGTCTGCAAGAAGAATGCGATGCGTGAGGATATGCTTTACACCGGAAGCTAACAGTTGCAGTTCTCCCTGCCATGCGGGCAGGGATTCGTTCTCAAAAACGGGTGGCTCCCAAAGACCTTGCCAGATATCGCCTTTCCCACGTCGATGGATAGCGGTGTAGCCTTTACAGCGAATATAGATATATTGCAAATGTCGCGTGGTAATCTTTGTCTTATTAATCTTCATAGGTAGACGGTCGATAGTGCCGTGACGGTAGCCCTCACATTCCTCTATAAAAGGGCAATGCAGGCATGCTGGAGATTGTGGGGTGCATAGTGTCGCACCGAAGTCCATCATAGCCTGATTGAATAGGCTGGCACCATTCCCTTGCTCACCCCATGGTGAACGTCCCTCTGAAGGAACGGCCTGGATTAGGTCGTTGGCAAGGCGTGAAAAGAGATGCTTGCCCTCGGTGGTATTGATAGGTGTGTCTATACCATTCAGTCTCGCCAAAACGCGGTAGGCATTGCCATCGACAGCTGCTACTTTGATGCCATAAGCAAATGATGCAATGGCAGCTGCCGTGTAGTCTCCGACACCTTTGAGCTTTTTGATGCCGTCAAGCGTCTTGGGAAAATAACCTAAGGCTACAACTTGGCGGGCGGCTGTATGCAGATTGCGGGCTCGGGAGTAATAGCCAAGACCCTGCCAGAGTTTCAATACCTCATCTTCACTGGCTGCCGCAAGGGCGTCGATGGTGGGCCATGTGTTGATAAAACGCTGCCAGTAAGTGAGGCCCTGGTTGACGCGGGTCTGTTGAAGGATAATCTCGCTGAGCCAGATAGGGTAGGGGGAGCGGGTATGGCGCCATGGTAGATCACGTCCATTTGAAGCATACCAATCTAATAGAGTGGCGCAGAATCGTGCTGCTTTTATGTCTTGCTCGCTCTCGGAGCTCCTTTTATGAGTCTGTTTATCCATAAATTCTTGTGTGTTCTTGCAAAAATATATCTTTTAGCGCTAGTCACAAAACATTTCCATATAAATTACAAACAATAAAGATAGTTTTGAGAATTTATAAGCGCTTTTCTTGATTTATCCAATCGATTTTTCTGAATTCCCCAATCGATTATTTGATTTCCCCTATTTGATTTCTTGATTTCCTTTGCGGCCGCTTGCGATTGTACGGCAAATGCCAGGGACATCCACGGCAAATGCCAAGGATATCCACGGCAAATGCCAGGGAATTCTTCGGCATATGCCATCGACATCTCTGGCAAAATACCACGGACTGCCTTTTTTGTTAGTTTTAGTAGCTAATAAATGCTGTAAGTGACCGTCTTTAGCCACTTAAAATGATAAGAAAGCAATATTTTTCAAAAAAGAAGGAGAAAAATTTGCAGGGATAAAATAAAAGCACTACCTTTGCACCCGCATTCCGCAAGAGTGTTGATAAGTCAAGAACCAAAGACTTGGAAGTTTGGGTGAGTGGCTGAAACCAGCAGTTTGCTAAACTGCCGTGCGCAATTACGCGTACCGGGGGTTCGAATCCCCCAGCTTCCGCAAGACGAAAAAAGTTTAATGGTCGGTTCATCTAATGGTTAGGATACAAGATTCTCAATCTTGGCATAAGAGTTCGATTCTCTTACCGACTACGTAACTTTAAAGAATGCTTTATGTAAAATATTGCGTTCATTTTTTTTTGATAGGGTGGATTCATCTAATGGTTAGGATACAAGATTCTCAATCTTGGCATAGGGGTTCGATTCCCCTATCCACTACGTTTATTGTCTTGCTTAGCAAGATTGGAGAGATGGTAGAGTGGTCGATTACAACGGTCTTGAAAACCGTCGTACCGAAAGGTACCGGGGGTTCGAATCCCTCTCTCTCCGCTGAAAAGACTTTACAAAATAAGTAAGTCGTCTCACGAAATTAGCTAAGTGCCGTAAAATCAATGATTTGCGGCACTTTTTTTGTGTATTGCATTTCACATTGACTACATAATGAACCTCTGAATAGTCTCGAAATGGTCATATTTCGGCTACACATACGGTACACGAAAACGAAAAAATCAAAAAGTGTAGCCAAAGACCACATAAAGACCCTCTACAGACCCGACAAAGACCACATAGAAATCATTGTAAATCAGTCGATTATGTTTAACTTTGCAGCCGATGATTTTTCCGGCGATTGGAATACAAACTTCGGTTTTGTGTAGCCAAGCAGCTACAAGCCGTGTTGCTTTCTGCCGGGAGCATTGCTGCATTAATTTAATTTAAAACGTATGAGACGCATTTTTAAGGTTAGTTTCTACATTCGTGGAAACCATGTTAACAAGGATGGCACATGTGCCGTCATGATCCGGCTCTCACTTGACGGTGAGCGTATCTCAGCAGGTACGACCGGAATCAGTATCAAACCAGAGCTGTGGGATGGTCAGCGTCAGCAGCTAAAAGGTCGTAACACAGAAGTGGTGCAGACCAACAAGAAACTGGGGGGAATACGTGATGAGCTTTTGGCAATAGCCGAGAAACTGGAATTCGAGGGAAGTCTTGCTCTTGACCGTGTAAAGGCAGTTTTCCTTGGAGTGGACGAAGACTACGACACTATCGGCAAACTCTTCGACAAGTACATCAAAAATGTTAAGGAACAGGTTGACGTTTGCCTGAGCAAGACATCTCTCAGCAAATACGAGCTGTGCCGTAGGCGTTTCATGCAGATGCTTGAGAAAAAGTATCACTGCAAGGATATGTCCCTCAAGGAACTCAATCCTGTAGTAGTCCAAGACTACAAGAACTTTCTGATGACTGATGTCAACATGTGCAACAACACTGCCGTGAAGACCATGAAGACCTTCCGTACCGTAATCCTGCATGGCATCAAATTAGGTGTCATCCATAAGGATCCGTTCGTAGGTGTTCACTTCCACATGGAAAAGGTTGACCGAGGTTTCCTCACAGATGAGGAGATTTCTGCCATCATGACAAAGAAGTTCGACCTTCAACGCCTTGAGCTTGTGCGGGATTTGTTCATCTTCTCCTGCTTCACTGGACTCGCATACATCGACGTTAAGGCTCTCACGCCTGATAAAGTCGTCAGGTTAGCCAATGTGGACTGGATCATGTCCACGCGTGTTAAGACAGTGACCCCTATCAATGTAGTACTCTCAGAAGGCGCAAAACGCATTATTGAGAAGTACAAGGACGCTCCCAAGAAGAAAGGGCATGTATTCCCCATCCTCTCTAACCAGAAGATGAACCAGTATCTTAAGGAGATTGCTACTGCTTGCGGCATCGACAAGGAACTTACTTTCCACATGGCACGCCACACCTTCGCCACGCTGACGTTGAGCAAGGGCGTGCCCATCGAGAGTGTCTCACGCATGCTCGGCCATACGAACATTCGGACTACTCAAATTTACGCCAAAATAACCAACAAGAAGATAGAGCATGATATGGCTAAGTTCTTCAAGGACAAGACTATATGCGACTTAAACAATGAGTCGATAAGCATGACGGCAAAGGACGAGCAAAGTCCCAAGACCAGGGGTAAGAAGGATGGTGGAACCCAGCCTGCTGCCAGAGCTTGACGGCATCTTTACAGACAGTAATCATTTCAGATAAGTTTAAGGCTCTTGATGTGTAACAACGTCAAGAGCCTTTTAATATAGCATAGGTATGTAAGTCTAACCGTTGGCTACATTTTGGTACATCATACAATAAGCATCGTTTAATGTAGCCAACATCTCCAAATATGTCCTGTTGGAAGTGTAGCTGTAGCCAAATTGTAGCCACAGCCTCGTGTAATTGTAACCAGCATCTCCAAATATGGCCTGTTGGAAGTGTAGCCAAATTGTAGCCACAGCCTCGTGTAATTGTAGCCAACCTCCAAATATGGCCTGTTTGTTGTGTACTGATTTTGGTTGACAGTTTTGTTTGTTATTCCTAACTTAGTTTACACATCTTTCTTCTTATTCCTAGACAGGTTGCCAATAGAGGCCTGTTGGAAGTGTAGCCAAATTGTAGCCGCAGCCTCCTGTAATTGTAGCCAACATACCTCTAATAATATTTGAATCAGCGAGTTATAAAATAATATATACGCTTTGAGGAATACACAGAAACTCAAAATACTTACTTGTCAAAAGCGGAAAGCAATAGTTCTCAAACAGCATCGTTCTATGGATTGTGTGCTGGCAACGAAGATGAAGCAAGGCAAGAGTAAGCGAAGCCTCATGCCGTCAGCGAAAGCAAAGTTGGCACGCACTCAATCCTATGAGCAAAGCCTCCTACTCCTTTCCCTTGCCGCAGGAAGTCCCGTCCGGCGGTTAAAGCGGTGCTACGCAGTAGCATGGCTTTAAGGGAATTGCATTCTAATGAGTGATACCGCCAGAAGCCTCCATGTTTATTCATCATTTAAGTGCCAAACAAAGTTGTTTTTGAAGAAGAATACGGATAATTTTGCTTATATTTGCACCAACAAAACCATATTCAACATGATAGACTACAAAGAAATCCATAAAAAGCCGTACCATTTCATATTGGAACGCTTAGACCCAGAAGATGAGAGAGTGCCGGAAGCCATCATCCCTGATGACATGAACCTCCACTTCACAGCCGACGAGATGTTGACATTACGCCGTTTCTACAAGGAACGTGGCCGTGATGTCGAGTTTGAGGAATTCGAGGGCTACGATGAAGACAGCTACGAGGAGGACTGTGAGTTACTGCTCCAATACTTGTATCTGTGCACCTCAAAGGAAATGCAGGACTATGCAGCCGCCCATCCCATGACGGATCTGGGCATTTATACCTACCAGTTGTCTCAGAAACTACCCTACAACCTTGACGACTACTGGATTTGTCCGCCAGACGAGCTAATCGACAACGTCCTTGACGACAAATTCATGGACTGGGTAGGAATAATTAACGAGCAGGATTTGAATAATGCTCTGTTTGATGCGGATGAAGAAATATGACTATGACTATGACTGAAATTTTTAACGAATTCTATGCCCATTTAGATGGCATTCTATCGAAATGCGGTAACAATAACGATCGTATAGCGGAACTTGACAAGTGCTTTATGAAAATAGCGCAGCATGTTTTCAACGGTCATTTTAATGTGAATGGTGAATATGAGATTCAACCATTAGATATCGAGTTCTATTTCCATCAAGAAGAGGGACCTGTCAAGGAACCTCAGATGTATCACAAGGGTGATCTGCCTTACTTTCCCATATTCACACTTTGCCCAAATAAGTCAGGTGTTGATGTTACGTTCGAAAATGAGAAGCAGAAGATCAGAGCTTCATTCCTAATTAGAGGATATGAATATAAATATGTCGGGAAAGAGCCGATATCAATCGAAGAGAAAGAATACATTAATACTAAGAAGAGAAACTCGTTAAGGCTGGATACGGATGGCTATATCGTAGAAGATTTTAGACCTCAGTATCTGTGGGAGGACTTATTTGGCAATGCATCAATAGAGAAGGGCCTTGTGATAAAATGGGAAGAGAATTCTGATTATTATGAGTTTAAGATTAAGGCATCAGAGAGACTGAATGTAAAAGCTATTGATGGTGAAAATTGTCGCAAGTGGCGATTCACAAACGACTCTTATCTGAGAAGAAAATTTGGAGTAATGTAACTTGACGTTCTATGGAAGCAAATAATTGTGCTTATTTCTCGTCTCTCTTGAAGACTGACTACCCGAAAATTTATCGTGCTATCGTCGATGTGCTTGATCGCCACTCTATCAAGCATGGTCTGCTGAAGAATACGAGGGATTATTGGTGCAGAGACTACATGCCTGTGCAGTCACGAATTCATGAGTTCATTCAGTTTGTTTATCATCCCGACTATTTAGAGAAACAACGGGAATACGAGACCGACTTCACAACAGTATTCGAAAATGCACAATCCTTCACAGGCATAGCTCCCACCCCATCACATCTGATTGCCGACGGTGGAAATTTCACATTTTGCGAGTCACGCGAGGGAAAGCCAGTTATTGTGATGACAGAGAAAATCTTTTCAGAAAATCCATCCTGTAGTCGTGAAGAAGTAATCTCGGAATTGCGATCCCTGTTCCACCAATCAGAGATTTTGTTCCTGCCTTGGGACAGAATGGATAAGTGCGGTCACACTGATGGCACCCTGCATTACATTGGGGACGGGAAGATACTGGTCAATCTTAATGTCTATTCTAAGCGAATAGCAAATCAGATGAGAGAACGACTCGAAAGTAAGTTCGATATAGTTGATTTACAAATTAGTGATTTCCATAAATACAGTTGGGCATATATCAATCTATTGGAAGCTGGCGATGTGATAATCGTTCCAGGCTTGGGTCTACCTACCGATCAGGAAGCACGAAACCAAATTAAGGGCTTGTTCATCAATCATGATGTATGTCAGATCAACATCTTTGATATAGTCAAAAAGTGGGGAGGCGCCCTCAACTGCCTGTCATGGACAATTAGAATGTAAAAATGGAGATACGACTTGCAAGGTCTTATTCTTCACCTTGTTCGTCTTCGCTTCTTCTTCAAATAGAACGTTCTATGGCTTGGGTCGTAGATGGGCGAAACTCGGTATACCCGTCGAGGCCGCTTGCCGACAAAGTTGACAAGGAAGAAAATCCACTTAAGTCTAAAAACATAAGTCTTCATCCTTTCCTCTTGTCCTCAGAAAGTCTTCTTTCAGACGGTTAAAGAAGTGCTATCAGTGATATGGTTTTAGCTAAATGATAATCCCAAGGATAATAAGTCAGTCCTTCTTGTCAAGAATATCCCCAAACTGCGGATGCCGCTCATACCATGCGGAAGCGAATGAGCAGACAGGCTTCACTTTCAGTCCCTTGCTGACTGCATAGTCGTTGGCGGCACTCACAAGCACGCCACCAATGCCCATCCCTTTCTTGAAGGCATAGGTATGGTCAATACTCATGACATTCCCGTCAAATGAGAATTCCAGCCGGCCAACAAGTTCCTCACCATCAAAGGCAAGCACCTTGCCGCCAGTATTCGTTGTCTCAATTTTTGTTTCCATATTTGGCACAACGTTGTGGTAGCAGAGCTTGTTGGCTGCATTCAACAAGATAGAATCTTTACTTAGTGCGATGCGATTTAAGAAAATCGGGATGCTCCTTCAAGAACTGATGGTATGTTTCCACTGCTTCCTTATAGAACTCTAAATCAGTACATCCTGTATATGTTGGGTGGAAAGAATCAATGGCCAACTTATTTCTCTCGCTGTCGTAATAAATGTCATACATAGAGTCTTTACGCCCCATGAACTTGAATGAGTAGCCATGTGTTTCTAAAAAGCCAAGCGCGAGGTTTGCATGGTCCTGAACATGTCCGTTATGAGTTGAACCGCAGCATACAAAGATGTCTGGGTCTATATTTTGTATCTGCTTAAGAAGAAGATCGCCGTCTTTTTCAATAGCCTCTTCTAATTTGTAGGTCGGACAGTTTGCCCCACCAGCTTCTTTTTTGCAATTGATGAGTGCAAACGGGTTGTTATCAAGAAAGTCGAGAACTTTCTTGTCATCATCCTCAATATCCTTGAGCTCGACCATGTGCTCATTTGTGGTGTTGAGTAAACCATAGGTAACCCATGACAATCTTCTGTTAAATGGATGGCGGCTCAAGATGCAATCATCTTTGTTAGTTTTCGGCTTTAGAAACGTAGTCTCGCTACTGTCCCATGTTCCTCCTCCTTCTGTATTCTGGTCTTTAACCATGATGAGAATCCGAATTGGAGCCTCGTTCCATTTCTCATTCTCTATTTCACCTTGCCGGGGCGTTCCTTCATAGCTGATCTTTCTTATCCAGTTAGCTCCATCGTCGATTATATCGCCTTTGCACATGATTCCATCGCGTGACATATTCACACCGCCTATTCCTTGCGTGCGCTTATTGATTCTTTCCTCCCATTCATCGAGAATACGGCTATTCTCACCTATGTAATCTTTTGTTGCCATATTTTTTCGTTTTAAGTTTATTAATGACCTATAGGGTCTTATATTCAAGTCTATAATATTGCTAGGACTACCACCCTTACTGATGATGATGACGAAACTGGAAGTTCTATGAGGCCCCATTTGCATTCGAAGTTGTCATGGAATCCTTCTAAGAAATCATTTATACGGTTCATCTCCTCAATAGTAACGTCATCTTTAATACAGATAGACATCAGAATCTTCTTGGAATCAAAGATGTTTTTTCCTTGCTTTTTTGCCTCTGTCTCAATGGTGCCCATTACATCCTCGAACTTGTCACCATCTGCCGAGGCATAGTAGAACCTTTCGCCTTTAAGTAATGATATAAAGTCATTGACATCAAGGTCTATAAGTCCATTCGTCTCAATAATACGACATATGTCATTTTCAACCTTGTCTGCGTTTAATGATGAGTCAGCTACTGTCCATGTGCCATAGCTTGGGGTCAATTCTTTATTGAGCTCCCATGTAGAATTGTCTGCGACAATGATTGCGATACTGAACACATTGCCTTTCTCGAGTGACTTTGCAATGTTACACATCTTTCTTAGTTGACTGTCATTAGAGCTGTTAGCTCTTATGATAGCAATCTCGGAGTCTGTGCTTCCTATTGGTGAGCATATCGCCTCTTCAACCCTATATATTTTAACCGATTTCTTATTCATTGTTGTAAGAGTAAAAACGATTAATATTTTGCAAATATACTATTTCCCTTTGGATAATCAAAATCTTTGGGGACTTTCAAATCTGATTTTAACGTTCATGCTGCAAAGTTACAGTAAGGTTGAGCCAAAACATGTCACACCATAAAGAAAAATCTTATTAACTTTAGTTCATGGATCATTAATCAAGAACTAAAGTTTCCCACTTGGAGAACCCCTTTATAAAAAGGCTTTCCCAAAGGGTATGCGCATCTTTAACTTTTCAAAAAACTTTTTATGAGCAGTAGAATATTGCATTATCTGACTTCTCCTTTTAAGATCATTTGCCCTTTCACATTTATTAAGCACCTGTTAAACTACTTTGTTATGGGCATCCTGCTATTTGAACTTTTCAGAAACCCCTTGTTTATGGGCATTTTGAACAAGTGGGAAACTTTAGTCAAGAATATCCCCAAACTGTGGATGCCGCTCATACCATGCAGAAGCGAAAGAGCAGACAGGCTTTACTTTCAGTCCCTTGCTGACAGCATAGTCATTGGCGGCACTGACAAGCGTACCGCCAATGCCCATTCCCTTCTTGAAGGCATAGGTATGGTCAATACTCATGACATTCCCGTCAAATGAGAATTCCAGTCGGCCAACAAGTTCCTCTCCATCTAAGGCAAGTACCTTGCCACCGGTATTCGTTGTCTCAATCTTTGTCTCCATATCGGGCACAAAGGTACGACATTTCCTCGACAATTCTGTTGTGTAGCGTTGCATAACATTATTATATAATAGGTGATACTCCAAACATTGCGTTAGCCTTTCAAAAGCTTGACTTCGCCCTTATCGGCCAAGGACGAAAGGGCGAAGTGAAGCATTCAAGGGCTTGTGCGCAAGGCGTGTGGCGGAAGTAGTGTCGAAGTGCAACTGAGAAGCTCTTTCCGCCACTTGCCTTGAGCACTGATTGCCTTCCCACTGGGCTACGCCTTTCCAAGCTCCGCCCCCATCTCTACGAACATCGGTCGGTAGAGCTCGTGCATTCTCCAGTTCTTGCCTTGTGCCAGCGTGACCTTCTTGCCATTGTCGAACTCCGCGACAACATTGTCCTTGTCGAAGACAAGGTTTCCATGAGTGAGCTCCCAGTAACCGGGATGCGGATAGATAACAGGCCGTATCTTCCTGAGAAACTCTATCTGCTCAATGGACAGCTTGTCCATCATCCGCAGGTAGTCGATGAACTGCTGCAGCGATGCGACACCGTCCTCCTCAAACGCCGTCGAGAGGATGTCAAACTCCCCGAAGTCACGAATCTGAATGCTGTACCCACTCTGCCGCAACACGTCAAGTCCATAGCCGTTGATGAACATCCAGCTCACCGGTCCATTAGTGGCATTGACATGCCCCGTCTGCCATCCGAAGACCTCGAAGAGCCGGTCGGCATCCTGCCCGATGGCCGCCCACCGCTTTGCATTCGGTTTACCGCAAGGAAAAATAACAATGTGTACATCCTCTTCGCGCTGTGTGGCCTTAACAAGTATGTCCACGATTTCGCTATTCCATTGCTGCACTTTCTTCCAATTCTTTGGATTGAAGCTCAGCTTCCATCTGATGAAGACATCGAGAATCTTGTCATTGGCACCCTCCGCATAGTCGTCGAGGATGCCAAGCTGATTGTCCTTTTGTGCTGTACCGTCCATGTCAGTGAACGACAGGCCATAGTCCTTCAACAGCTTTCGCCACTGCTTGAACTCTTCCACGCTCTTGACCGACAGCAAGGCATCGTAAGCCTTCTTCAGCTCCTTGTAATTGAACCGTTCCGGGTTCTCGTCGTAGAATTCCAGGATTTCGATGAACTGCATTCTGAGCAGGTTCACCCACGTCATGTTAAGTGTTTCCATAGTAGTGTCTGATTAGTTGGTTTGACTGATGGATGATTAGTTTACGTTTCATGGTATCGGAAGTTCAAAGGATTTGTAGACCTGCTTGCCCTCCTTGTCGATGAAGCACCACCGCTCCGAGCGGTACGGCAGTCCGGCTGCATCCACGCACTGATAGTCGATCTTCACCTTCCATCCGCTGAACTCACCCTTCTTGTCGCCCTTCATGATGAGCGAGCGGATCTCTGCCATGCTGCGCATCTGCCGCTCCGCAAGGCTGACGACATAATGGTCTGCAGGATTGAAGCGGCTCATGTTGTCGGTACGCTTCATGATGGTGTCCGTCACCACCTGCATCGTCTTGAGCATACCTTTTACCTCGTCCTTCGTGAAGTAGCCAGCCCCGAATGCCGAGTCCGGCTCCGAGACGGCAAGCACACGCAGCTGCTTTGGATAGTCCACGCTGAGCTCCAGGTTCTCCTTTGCCAGTCGCTTCATCTTCTCACTTGAGTTGCCGCACGACATCAGCAATGCGGCACCCATCAATAGCAATAATGACTTCTTCATATTCAATCAGTTATCGTCCATACTTGAAGTTGTAGTTGGTCACGTTGCCGAAGGCCTTGAACTTCACCTTTTTCGTTGGCGGTGCGACAAATTCCTCACCCGTCTGGGGATTGCGGCAGACGCGCTCGCCACGCTCCCTGACGTAGAACTTCCCGAAATCGGGGATGATGACCTCCCCGTCCTCACGGAGAATGTCAGACACGGCACAGAGGAAGGCATCGACCGCCTTCTCCACTTCCTTGATGGAAAGGCCGGTCTCAAAGGCCGCCTTTCTCAGCAGTTTCTTCTTGTTCATAGTACTCATGTTATTGGTTAGAATGGTTTGTAATCAGTTGAATGAATTCTCAGTTGTAGAGGTTGTAGTCAGCTACGATCCGCTTGTGGTCATCAGACAATCGCAGGTAAGCCTTTGACAGCGAACCTTTGTCGTCCATGAGCATTACCTCCTTCTTGGTAACGCCATCTGTGAGCAGTTCTCTCAGTTCATCAAGTGTTACCTCATGCCCACGGATATGCCGCCAGAGCGTAAGGTGGTAAGGCTCGCCGAGCTTCTCATGGCAGGAGCAGTTGAACGCCACTGGACTGACCAGCACGTCCTCGCCGCACACAGGGCACTTGCCCACCACGGAGCTCAGCGACATGCCATAAACCTCACTCTCTACGAGCACAGCCGAGAAGATACGTCCCTGTGAGTTGAAGCAGCCGTCGAGCACCGTCGGATGTCCGTCAAGATAAGCCTCTATCTCATGCGGCAGGATGAAGCGGTGGCTTAGAATGCCGTTGCAGTGCCACTTGCAGTGCTCGCTCTTGTCGAAGTAATGCTCACAAAAGTACCCCTTAGAGGTAATCTTGATGCGACCTCCACAGTGCGGACAGCGGTGCTCCAGGTATTTGCCCTCCGGCACCACCATGAGCTTGTCACTCCCCACCTCAATATGAGCGAGGTATTGTTTTCCCTTTCTGTCCTTGAATGTCAGGACACGGCTTCTGCCAGTGTCCTCCAGTTCCTTTCTGATTGCGTCCGTAATCTGTACGCCACGGATTGATTTCTTGTTTTCCATAGTTCTAAAAGTTGATTATTGATGATTAAAATGATTAGTAGTTCTAATTGAATTGTTATTGATTAGTAGTTGATAGTTAAGGTTTTGCGCAAGATAGTTAAAGGTACTTGTGGCTAAAGATACTTCCAATCGAGTATCAGTCCGTCCACGATAGCCTTTCCCGACATCACCGTTGCCCAGCCGTCGGGGTCGAGTCCGAACCATAGGTCGTTCCACGAATACGTCCTTATCTGCCACGCCAGCAGCCACAGGTCTGTATTGATGCTCTCCAGTCTTGTGACAATCTCGTTGGCCACATAGTATCGCTCCGCCGAGTTCAGCAGGTTCACCTTGTGCTTCTCCGTCTTGCCGTCAGCGTTCGTCACATTATAGCTTCCCGAGGTCACCAGCTGCTTCATGAACGGATAGAGCGAGAGCATCTGTGTGGTGGCATCCATGAGCTCGTCAGACACCAGCACGGCTATGGCGGTTCCTTTCAGATTGCCCGGTATCGACTTTCTGAGCAAAGCCATGTTCTTCGGTATCTCCACACCCACAAGTTCTGCGGCACGCTTGATCTGATAGATATTCTGCATGGCACCCTGCGCGTTCTGCAAGTAGCCAAGCATCTTGTTCTCCAAGGAGTGCATCCGCTCCATAGCCACAAATACACTGGCTTCCGAGGCGATAATCACCTTCTGGGTCTTCTCACGCTTCTTGAACAAGTCCTTCAGTATCTTCGTTTGGGCTGCCACGGCACCGGTCAGGGCCGGGTCGGTCTGCTGGGCGAAGCCGCAGACGGAACCGGACATGGCAAGCAACAGGCAAAGAATTTTTCTTTTCATCGTTTTTCGTTTGTTTAGGCCACGGTCATCACCGACGGTACGGACTTGAAAAGTTGGTGCCGGAAGTGACGCACCATGGCCTCGTTAATAATTCCCAGTCGATGGATTTCACATCTTGAAACTGCTCCTGCACTCATTCCGCTCGCGCAGCTCCGTTCTTATCCTCGCGAGATTCTCGTCCCGCTGGAACTTCGTCTTGAGCTGCAGAGCTTCCAAGGGCATACCACGCACCACGTCATTCCAGTCCTTGTAATTCACTGGAGGCTTACGGACTTCGATACGGTCCGAGAGCTTCATGTGTTTGGCAAGTTCCTCTACAGAAGCCTTGCCTACAGGAATCTCTATCTTCTTACCTTCAGTCTCAACGCCGAGCATATCACCGTTCTGAGTAATGGTGAGCCGCTTACCGTCAAGCAGAGCCGCCATACGCATACCATAGATCCGCCCCGGCAGGTCATTGTCGAAACAGTCCACCGCCTTGGCCATGCAGTAGTGCTTCATCAGTCCCGACACCTGCCCGTTGGACAGCGCGCCGCCCACAGATACGAACGCCGAGTGCGGCAGGTCAATCTTCGCCCGGTTCGCCTGATAGAACGACATGGCATCGTAAGCCGACTCACAGAAATAGACATGCCTGACCATCTGCGGATTGTTCAGTGCCGAGTGGATGCCCGCCGTCCACATTGCCGTCGTCGAGTTCGTCCCTGCCGCCTTGCCCTTGAACCCACGGTCGCCCCGCAGCTCATAACCAGCCAAGTCCGCACAGAAGTCCGGCTCACGGTACGGGAAGCCTATCATCGGCAGACCGTTCCTGTTCTTCTGGTCCGTGACGATGGCGATATGCCGCTCAAAGAGCGACACCGTCTCACGGCTGATTCCCCTGTCCTCAAAGATCCCCATGGCATAGTCCATGTTCCTTGCCAGCGGCTGAGCCGTGTAGCGTTTGGGGTTGAACACCGGGTTCAGACTCCCCAGCCCACCACTATATCCACGGTCGTGATTGTCCACTACCGGCATGTTGGCAAAGTCCGCCATCACCTTGCCGATGACCTCCCACTGGTTCCTGCCATAAATGTTGAAGCGGCCCAGGTTCTCACCGATGAAGTCCACCACATCGCCGCGCTTTCCCGTGTTACGGTGGAAGTACTTCTGCCGCTCTTTCTCCTGCGGATGCGAGATGACGATGGTGTCGAGCTTCTCTCCCCTGCCGTCGGGCAGAATCAGCTCGATGTACCGTCCCACGCCCGCCTGTCTGTTGAGCTTGTAGCCGAGCGAGAAGG
>ERZ791623.44-NODE-44-length-101832-cov-4.706672_pt1 | contig 101832 bp, 114 predicted proteins | sample MGYA00510268_ERZ791623 | MGnify/ENA primary metagenome ERZ791623 (study PRJEB30046, sample SAMN00715216) | human gut metagenome | study: EMG produced TPA metagenomics assembly of the A metagenome-wide association study of gut microbiota in type 2...
CCCCCTCCTTGGCAAGGAGGTGCTCCACCACTGAGCCACTCGCGCAAACACAATCTTCTCACAAGAAAACTCTCTTGCGAACACAAACAAGATAATACACATAAAATATTAATCTGTCAAGTGCAAATTTAAAAAAGTTGAATCTTTTATGTTAATATTATAATATAAGAGCATGATAATATATGTTAAATAAAGATATAATAGGCAGAAATCTAGACATAAGGAGAATACGCGATGCTCAATATAGAATATGGCTCATATCAGAAATTATATGATAAATATGGAGAAGATTTTATATATGATCCTGATATGTATTTTAATAATACATATGATGAAAAATGGATTACATCAGATATAGCAAGAAAAATAATAAAAGATATAGATAAATCAGAAGTGCTTGGAGAGAATTGTATAGAAAGTCCAATACTTGGACAGATAAGTCCAAAAGATTTATCAGGTGGAGCAAAAACATTGATGTTAATTTATAATAATCCGAATTTGGTTATTAATGCTTCAGCTTGTGGAGATAATTGTGTAAAGTGGCTTTTACAGATGGCTGAAGAAAAAGATATATTTATAAGATTACTTCATAATATGAACTTTGGAACAGCATTTACAATAAAAGTTATGAATACAAATCAGGTTGTACATACTATGCCTGAATTGATACAGATAAACAGTGATATATTAAGAGGGCGAAGATGATGGCAGAGCCAGCGGCATTAGAATTACATGTGATAAACCATGTGTAGTTCTTGAAGGGAAGAACTGGGAGAATGATTTAAGAGAAATCAATCAAAGTATAGTATTTGTGGATGAAGGGGCAAAATTCATCAATACAGAAGAATTTGCATCGGCTATAAAGAATTCTGATAATTATTATGTGTTGATAACAAGACAGGATTTATGTAATTTACCATATAGTATACATGAGATATATGAATTGAATACGGACAAAATAGGAAATAGGATGTTTTGCAAGCAGCAACGCATATATAAAAGTGATAACATTTCAGAAAATGTTATGGTATCAAATATTATAACAGAGGATTCAAAAACGGGATATGAGTTTTATAATGAATATGCTATATCACACAATATGATATGCGAGCATGCAGATGGTAAAACAAATGTATCTAAGAGAATTATAAATAAATCAAATTCAGATGTAACATTAATTGTGGTGGATGGAGCAGCGTATGGTTCAGAGATGAATAATACAATGATATTGATTAATAGTATTCCAGGGTACATATTATTTACACCAGAATCATTTGAATGGTTACTATTGAATTCAAACATTTTAAATAAGCCATATATACTGGATATACTAAAAGAACCATATAATTATATTGAAAGCAGTGAGTTTTTTAGCTGGGAAAACTATTTTGCAGAGTTGCTGAATAAAGCTACAAGAGAAAGCGAAGTTGTTCCATACAGCAAGGGCAATAATAAATCCATAAGGATGTTCACAACAGAGAAGAATATGAAAAAAATTATTGAATCAAGTGATTTAAGATATTTGTTAAAGACATGATAAAAAGAGGAAGTCAGTATCTACTGGCTTCCTCTTTAAAATAAAAATAAAAGAGCGCGAGACGGGGATCGAACCCGTTCCCGCGTCTCTTTCTTGTTTTTGGAGTGGTAAATGGATAAAGATAGTAGAACTCGTAAATGGCAGATTACGATTAATAATCCTGCTGATAAAGGCTTTTCGCATGATAAGATTGTAGAGATTCTGTCAGGTATGAAAAGCCTTGTATATTATTGTGTGTCTGATGAGATTGGTGAAGCTGGTACTTATCATACACATATATTTTTGGCGGCTGCTAATGCTGTCAGGTTTTCAACTATTAAGAAAAACTTTGAGGGTGGACATTTTGAAATGTGTCAGGGTTCTGCTGCTCAGAATCGTGATTATGTTTTTAAAGAGGGTAAGTGGCGCAATTCTGAAAAGGGTACGACTAATTTGTCTGATACCCATATTGAATGGGGTGAATTGCCTGTTGAGCGTCAGGGGAAGCGTAATGATTTAGATGATTTGTATGATATGATACAGAGTGGGTTTGATGTTCCCAGTATTCTTGACATTAATCCTCAATATATTTTACAGGTTGATAAATTAGAGCGTGCTCGTAGTATGTTTTTGCACTCTAAGTACAAAGATGATAAGCGTGATGTTACTGTGACTTATATATATGGTCGCACTGGTACAGGTAAGACACGCTCTGTTATGGACGCTTATGGTTATAGTAATGTCTATCGCGTTACTGATTATGCTCATCCGTTTGATTCTTATGATTGTGAGGATGTTATTATTTTTGAGGAATTTCGTTCTTCTCTTCCTCTTGGGTGTATGTTGAATTATCTTGACATATACCCTATTAAGTTACCTGCTCGATATTGTAATAAACAGGCTTGTTTTACTAAGATTTTTATTATTTCTAACTGGGAGCTTGAAAGACAGTATCAGGAGCTTCAGGTTACTGATAAGGAAAGTTATAATGCTTTTTTGCGTCGTATTGATTATGTTGATATCTTTTTTCCGCTTAATCAGTACCGTTTTAGCCGTGAGCAGTACTTCTCAGGTTTTGTTCCTGCCGTGTATACCCCTTTTGATGAGTTGGAAAATATAATTCATCACTAATCATGTATATATATATGGGTTGCCGTTTGCGCCGTAGCTGTGGTAATGTGGTAAACTCTGCGTTTAGAATATTGTTAATAAGTGGTTTGTCAGGTTGTTGATAACTCGCAAGAGTTATCAATAAGCTGTGAACAACTTATTAATGATATTCTGCTGAGTTTTCCATATTTCCACGGCTTTTTTACTGTCCGGAGAGAATGTATACACGGCAGGAATAAAACCTGAGAAGCACAGCTCATGTTAAACGGCCAGAAAAAGAAAAAAGAAGCAAAAAAGCAGAAGTTGGGGTATAGTATTACCCCAACTTCTGTGACAATTCTCTTAGACCGCACCATTACTGGCTTGAAGCCTGTCACACAACTTCTGTGACATCTGTGACAAGTGCCAAGCTGTGACATTTGTTTTTTACAAATTTTGTAAATATCTTTCTAATCCAATCCCGCAAACCCGCATAAATACTGGCTTTGTAGAATTGCTTAGCCTGGTTTAACCTGGAGAATATGATCCATTATCGTTTTAGCCAATCTTTGAAACTGATAACTTACCCGTGTTTATTCTTCCTTTCTGTTCTTCGTATTCTTTGATTCTTTGTTTCAGTGTGAAAACAATTTCCTGATTTAGACTTCTCTCGTTTTCGTCTGCTATTACTTTTAATTTGTCTATGTATTCTTGTTCAATTCTTAATGTTACTCGTGGCATGTCACTTGGCATAATTTCACTCCTTTTTTAAAGTTTTTATTGACAAGGTGATGTCACCTATGCTATATAATAGTTACGGCGTCTAAGTGACGCCAATGTGACACCGACTTGATATTTGCATTTCACCACTCATCAAAATATCATGTCGGCGCTTACATGTCAAATATGGGAGTGTATGCAAGAGGCTTAAGCAGACAAACAGAGACAGTTGCCCGGACGAGACGCGCGTGATGTCCTACGGTTCGCAGGTTCGATTCCTGCCATTCCCAAAACTTTGTAAATGAGGTAAATGAAATGAGATTGAATGAATTTTTGAAAATGTTTTTTGTATCTGATGTTGAGGTTCGTGTTAATGTCATTGGTTCTCCTGTTGACTCTTTTAATGGTTGCATTGAGGATATTCCGGAATCTATTAGAACTTGTGAAGTTTTAAATTTTGGTTCACATCTTGATTATTTTATTATCAACGTTAGAAAGGTGGATTAATTATGGAGTTTTTATATGATTTAGGTTTGTGTATCCTTTTTACTCTTCCAATTGTTTCATCTTGGGGTGTTGTTTATGCCCTTGGTTATCTTAATTCAGATAGTAAACATAAAACAGTCGGCAAGGTTGTTGATATGTTTGATAAGCCTGCAACGGTTTTTATTTGGACTGTATCGTCTATGTATGTTGATGAAGATATTTCAGATGATGATTTTGATAACTTGTGTGTGTTTGGCGGTTCATCCTCTAAAATCCCTTATGATTTAAGACGGTGTCCTGTAGAATGCATTCGTTGTGAAGGAGATTTGTATTTGTATGTACATGACAGATATTTGAAACATATTTCTTTATAGCTTGATTGGTGTAGAGATGGTTCGATTCCATCTCCAAGCATTGCTCTCAGGAGCATAAATATTTTTAGGAGGTCATTTTTAGAATGGATAAGTTGATTGGTTACAGAAGATTTACTGGAAAGAATGGGAAGAGTTACTGTGTTGCAAATGTTACCTCTGAATTTTCTCCTCGTGATGTTGAGAACGGAGCGGCAGGGCTTGCAGTGAAAGAGGTGTTTCTCCCGGATAACCTGCTTGATTACCTTAAGCCTGCTGATGTTGATAAAGAGTGTCATTTAGAGTATGAAATCACTGGAAGTCGTGCTTTTCTTGTCGGTTTCTCTGTCGTAGGTCATAAGTAATGGTTGAGACGGCTGCAGAAACTGTAGAAAGTTCCGGGGATGTTCTAAAAACCCTGACTGATATTAAACAGCTCCTGACATTCCTTGTTGTGGTTGTTGTTCTTGCTATTGCATTTTTTCTTTTCAAACAGGGTTGTAAATTTATAGGTCAGTTCTTTTCGTAAATGTCGAAACGCTCCGTCAGGAGCGTCAGTAAGTGGATAAGCTCCTTGCTCTGATGAGACAGCTCCCTGCCTTTGAGGTTGTGCTTAATAAATTCGGAAGGAGGTAAATGCCTATGTTAACAGATGTTGTTACTGCTCAGATGGTGTCAGGTGTTCTTAATGAAATTGTCGGCTTACTCCCAGTAATGATTCCGGCTGCTATTAGTTACATCGCTCTTCGTAAGGGTCTCGGCTTCGTGTTCTCTACACTCAAGAAAGCCTAAGTATTTTCTATTTAATTCATTTACCGCACTATGTGCCGGGTCTGATATAAGTTTACTGCATTTTCTTATATCTGCCCGGCATTTGTGCAGATTGGAGGTTTTAATGTCATTTTTTAGTGAGAAAGTTTTGAAGCGTCCCCCTGCGGAAGAGGTTAAGGGGTATTCGCTTCGTGAGATTGAGATTGCAAGGAAAAACTACAATTATGGTCATAATGTGTGTTTTTATACGGTAATGGTGTGCTTTATTATTTGGGCTATTCTTTGCTCTGTTTTTAGACCTAGTGTTGCTCATGCTTCTGAATTGGTTGGAGGAGATGAACCGATAGTTACAAAGTATGATAATTATGTTATTTGTTCTTCGTCTTCTGGCGCTCCTTCTGGCAAATACTTAGTTCTTGTTAATGGTTCAGGTTCGGGTGAACGTATTAGATTTGATTCTTTTGGTTATTTTTCTTCTTTGGAAGCTGTTGCCTCTGCATTGCAGAATGGTACTTTTAAATCGGGTAATTCTGGAGATTTTATATTTCCTTTTGCTGGTTATGATATTGTTGAATATTGTTCGCAAGATTTTACATGGAGTGGTCAATCTTTTCAAAAAACCCCTTACCTAGTTCATACGGAAACGAGAGTGGGGGGTCTAGCAGCTCCGGAGATAGCAAAGGCGATAATGATTCAAGTTCTTGGCTTGGTTCCGTTGGTTCTTGGTTTAGTAGTCTCGGCGATAGGCTTACGGAAAGCTTTAGCAATGGTCTTTCAAAGGTTGCGGAGGGCTTAAACGGTTTAAAAAACAATATTGTATCCTCTTTTAAGGATTTGTCTAACTGGTTGACTAATCTCGGTGATAAAATCGGCGGTTTCTTTTCTGATCTAGGTGATAAGCTCGGAAACTGGTTTGATAAACTGGGCGAGAAGTTAAAGGAAATTGGCGAGTTTATTATTGACATACCGGGGAATATTATTGACCTGTTGGAGAAGCTGCTCAAGAAGTTGTTTATTCCTGACGAGGGTTTCTTTGATTCCCAGGTGCAAGAAGTAAGAGACAAGTTTTCATTTGCTGATTCTTTATGTGGTACAGCGGAGAATGTTCTCGGTGCTATGTCAGGAGAATCTGCTGTTTCACTTGCTTCTGATCCTGATATCGCTGTTTATTCTGATGAACCTGACATTGAAGTATATTCCGGTGGTGGTCATGGCTTTGACGATTCTTCGAGTGGCAGCGGCGGCGGTTCTAGTTTTGGAAGTTCTCCTCAATTTACTTTTGATTTTTCTGCTGCTGAAACTCATTGGAATTATGGCGGTTCTGTTGTTCGTGTGAATCTTGACTGGTTAGAACCTTATCGTGATACAATACAGGCGCTTATCCGTGCGTTTGTGTGGGTTGTGTTTATTATTAATACTTATAAGGATTTACCAAACATTATTAACGGATTTAATTCGTCTGCTATTTCTACCGCTAATGCAGCTCCAGGGGGTGATTCAAAGTGATAATTGCAGGTTTGTTGTATGTTCTTTTTTCACTTGTTAAGGGTATCTTAACACTTATTCCTGATTATGCCTGGAATGTTGATTCGGTTGCTCTTACTAACTTTTATGAGGCGATTAGAATGGTTTTCTATGTTGTCCCTAAGGATGTTGTTATTTCAATTATTGGTATAACGATTGTTCTTACTAATATTAAAATCGGTGTTGCTGTTATTAAAACAATATGGCAGATATTACCGTTTACTTAATGGGTGGTGTATATGATTAAAAGTTTTTTATTGGTGTTTTGGCAGATACTGAAATATCCAATTATTGTTATTTTATGCGTCCTTGGTTTCTTCCTGCTGATGTATTTGTTATTTATTGGCTATGGTCTTGTATTTCAGCATAGGAAGATAAAAAAGGGTACGCATAAGCCTATAAAGAAGCGTCCTGCTCTTCTTCGTCTTGTGTGGGATTTTCCTAAGCAGCTCGCAAATGATTTTTTCGATTTAGATCCTGATGACTTTCCTTATAAAGGCTGTGTCATATTCACAGGTCGTCAGGGTAACGGAAAAACTATCGCAATGGTTGAATATGGTTTGCGTATGAAGAAAGAGTATCCTCTTTCAAAGCTGATTACTAATCTTTGTGTTTCAGGAGAAGATGATATTCTCGACCACTGGAAGAAACTTGTAACATATTCTAATGGCTCTAGGGGTGTTATCTGTCTTATTGATGAGACACAAAACTGGTTTTCTTCTACCCAGTCGAGAAACTTTCCTCCTGAGATGCTGCAGGTTATTACCCAGAACAGAAAGAACAGGAGAATTATTCTTGGTACTGCACAGAACTTTTATTTGCTTGCTAAGGCTATCAGGTCTCAATGTACGGAAGTTAGAGAGTGTCGGACATTCTTCGGTTGTATAACTCTTGTGCGCCGCAAAGAGCCGATTCTTGACGCAGAGGGTAATGTTACTGAATGGGATAAAAAAGGCTCTTATTTCTTTGTACATGACAGAGAGCTGCGTGATTCTTATGATACTTACAAAGTTATTGAAGCGTTGTCTCATAGTGGGTTTAAAGACGGCGCAGACGTTTTAAATCGTTCTGATTCTTGAGGTGTCTCCTGTTGTACAGGAGACACGCAAGAATCAGAACATTAAAAGGGTGGTGGCTTTATGACTAAAGATGAATGGCTGTCAATTGGATATACTAACCATGTCATTGAAGATGTTCCCTCTGATGATAGTGTCAGGTTCTCTGTTGTTTATGCTCAGTGGTTTGTTATGAAAATGCATAAGATAAAGAGACAGTCACTTGACCGGATAGAGGTTACTTACAATAAATATTATCTTGGTTCTGAACTGGAATCTATGTTTGTTCATGCTATAGATAAAAAGGTTGTTGCTTTATTTTTGAATAACATAGTTGTTAATTATGCTGTTACTTATAAAGAGTTAGGGCGCATTTGGCAGATAGTGAATAATGTTCTTGTATATGCCCATGATATGGAGATAGGTTATTGCCCTTTGGTTGATTGGGGATTTGTCAAGCGTTCCTTGTTTGTGAATGATGTTGTTAAGCCTTTCAAATGTGAGTATATGATTAGTGATTCAGACCGTGCCGCTATTTTCCGCGGTGTTCTTGATGATAATATATATCCTTTGAAGCGTTCTGCGTGTATATTGTTGCTTATGAATTTTTCTCTTGGTCTTCGTATCGGTGAGTTGGCTTCTCTTAGATTCTCTGATTTTGACCTTGAATATAAGGTTGTCCGTATTTATAAAAATGAGGTGAAGTATTTCCCCCGTGATGATAAAGGTGTCCGTTCAGGTCCTCTTGTTTATGAGGTTGTTGATAGTGTCAAAACTGACAGCTCTTTTCGTGTGCTGCCATTAACAGAGGAGTGTATATATCTTTATAACCTGATAGTGGAATATCATAAAACTATGGGATATGACAGCAAATACCTTTGTTATGACGGAACTGATGTTATTATGACTCGGTCTCTGGAGAGAACTTTGTCCCGGTTATGTGTCTTATTAGGTATTAGTCATATTAATTCGCACCGTATCAGGAAGACTTACGCGTCACTCCTGCATAATAACGGTGTGCCTACTCGTGTTATAACTGACTTGTGTGGTCATAAGGATATGGAGACAACGGAGAAATGTTACATATTGACTTATGAGGGCGGTTATTCCGCTTATATGGAGCGTATTAATTACGCACTTAATAATTATATTGATAGAGGTGTAAAATGAAGACTTTAGCTTTCGGATTCCTTGCTGTGTTTATGTTGCTTGCTACAGTGTGGCAGCTTATCCAGTTTAAGGATTATATTCGATATCGCTTAGACAGATTTGTTTCTAAGCATAAAGAAAGCGCCCTGAATAATCAGGACGCTAATTAATTCCGAAAGAGCGCGAGACGGGGATCGAACCCGCGACCCCCTCCTTGGCAAGGAGGTGCTCCACCACTGAGCCACTCGCGCAAACACAACTAAGATGATAATAGAAAAATAACATTTTGTCAACACTTTTTTGAGGAAATTTACAGGAAATTTTCAGAAGTTTTCAGAAAGATTTTTAAAATTCGAATTTCTGAAAAATTAATATATGGGAAAGGTCGTCAGGGATTTCTATTTTTTTGATAATATGGTATACTTTGCATGCTGAGTAGCAGAATTAGAAAGAATGGAGATTATTATGAATCCAGCATCAATTATGAAGCTTATGAGTGCCAAGAACAAGTTTCAGAAGAATCATCCGAAGTTCGTGGCATTTCTTAACAGATGTTTTGCAGGAGGTCTTAAGGAAGGAACTATAATTGAGATTACAGTTACTAATCCTGGAGAGGCACCTATAACATCTAATATAAAGGTACAGCAGTCTGACTTAGAGCTGCTTGAAGAATTAAAAGAAATGGGTAGATAGTTTGCTTCGCAAAATAATTGCGAAATAACAAGGAGGATTGGAATGTTTGGGAATGACAAGTCCAGAAAGAACGGACTTAATATTATAGTTGTAGGAGGCGGTAAGGTTGGTGCCACTCTTGTGGAGAGACTCAGCAGGGAGAACCATGATGTTACTCTTATTGATAAGAACAGGGTTAAGCTTGATGCAATAACAGGTGCATATGATGTTATGGGAGTTGAGGGCAATGGTGCAAGCTTTGCTGTTCAGAAAGAAGCCGGTATTGACTCAGCTGACCTTCTTATATCGGTAACTGATTCTGATGAGCTGAATCTTTTATGCTGTACACTTGCAAAGAGGGCTGGCAGATGTGAGGCAATTGCAAGAGTAAGAACACCTGAATATAGTCAGGAGGCTGCCTTTTTAAGAGACAGATTAGGCCTGGCAATGATTATTAATCCGGAATTTGAGGCTGCAAGTGAGATAGCACGTGTGCTTTACATGCCGACAGCACTTGAGATTGGAACATTCGCACATGGACAGGCAGAGATGATTAAGATAAAAGTCCCTGAGGGTAACCAGATGTGTGGCCATACTCTGGCGGAGATATCCAAGGCTTCATCATCTAAGGTTCTTATATGCGCAGTTGAGAGGGATGGAGAGGTGTTCATTCCATCAGGACATTTTATTATAAGGGCAGATGATAAGTTATCTTTCATTGCATCAAGAAAGAATGCAAGGACATTTCTTGCAAGTGTAGGTTTTCAGACACATCAGGTCAAGAGTACCATGATTGTCGGAGGTGGAAGAGTTGCATATTATCTTGCAAAACAGCTTCTTAACATGGGAATTGATGTAAAGATTATTGAGAATGACAAGGAACGCGCGTTAAAGTTAAGCGAGGAGCTGCCGGGAGCTGTTATTATCAATGGTGATGGTACTGACGAGAGCCTTTTAAGAGAAGAGGGGATTGAGTACGTGGAGAGCTTTGTCCCTCTTACAGGGATTGATGAAGAGAATGTAATGCTTACTCTGTATGCAAGAAAAGTATCTGAAGCCAAATGTATTACGAAAATAACAAGAATGGGATTCAGCAGTGTTATTAACAGTCTTGATCTTGGCAGTGTGATTTATCCAAGATATATAACATCAGAAGCTATCATTGCTTATGTAAGAGCTAAGAAGGAGTCTATGGGAAGCAATAACATACAGACCTTGTATCATTTGTTTGACCAGAAGGCGGAAGCTATAGAGTTTAACGTTGATAAGGAATCAGGAGTTACGGGCAAGCAGTTTATGGAACTTAAGCTGAAGGATAATCTGCTTATAGCACTTATTAACCGTAATGGTAAGATTATTATTCCAAGTGGTACTGACAGCCTTATGGTTGGAGATACTGTGGTTATTGTAACAACTCATACAGGGTTTGATGCTATAACTGATATTCTTAGATAGGAAAGGCTGGGAACATTGATATGAACAGTTCTATAGTAAGATATATTCTTGGACATGTTTTAAAGATAGAAGCGGCTCTTATGGTCATTCCTGTGATTGTTGGCGTTATATACAGGGAGAAGGCAATATCTGCATTCTTGATAACAATGGCATTATGTGCTGTATGTGGGATTCTTATGACAATTAAAAAACCTGCCAATACAGTTTTTTATCTGAAGGAGGGGTGTGTTACAACTGCACTCAGCTGGATTCTTATGAGTATATTTGGCTGCCTGCCTTTTTTTATAAGCAGGGAAATTCCTTCATTTACAGATGCACTTTTTGAGACAATATCAGGATTTACAACAACAGGAGCAAGTATATTAAGTGAAGTTGAAGGACTGTCACAGAGCATTATGTTCTGGAGATGCTTTACTCACTGGATTGGCGGTATGGGAGTTCTGGTATTTCTGCTTGCAGTAATACCTCTTACAGGTGGCTCTAATATCAATCTTATGAAAGCAGAGAGTCCGGGACCATCAGTGGGTAAACTTGTTCCTAAGATCAGATATACGGCAAGAATACTGTATATTATATATTTTGGGATGACTGTACTTCAGACAATTCTTCTTCTTTTTGGAGGAATGACATTACTTGATGCACTTAATACAGCCATGGGAACAGCAGGAACAGGTGGATTTGGTATCAGAAATGACAGTTTTACAAGCTTTTCACCTTATATCCAGTGGGTTGTAACCATATTTATGATATTGTTTGGAGTTAATTTCAACGCGTATTATCTTATTGTTCTAAGACAGTTTAAGAAGGCTGTTAAAGTAGAAGAGGTAAGATGTTATTTCGGAATTATTCTTGCAGCAACAGCAATTATATTTGTTAATATATACAGAAGCGTAGGTGCTGTTGAACTTACACTGAGACAGTCAATGTTTCAGGTCGCATCTATTATAACGACAACCGGATTTTCATCAGTGGATTTCGATATGTGGCCGTCACTGTCAAAGTCGGTGCTTGTTGTGCTTATGTTTGTGGGAGCATGTGCCGGAAGTACAGGTGGCGGAATTAAGGTTTCCAGGTTTATAATAGGGATAAAGACAATATTCAGAGAGATTCAGTCATATATTCATCCTAAGAGTGTTAAGGTGATTAAGACAGAAGGAAAGCCTGTTGATAGTGAAACATGCAGGTCGGTGAGTATATATTTCATAACATTTATGATGATATTCACAGCGTCTTTACTGCTAATATCTATTGAAGGAAAGGATATTGTGACGAATTTCACTGCAGTAGCAGCGACTATTAATAATATAGGTCCGGGGCTTTCGGCTGTCGGACCGACACAGAATTTTGGAAGTTATTCTGATTTCAGCAAATATGTACTGATGTTTGATATGCTTGCCGGACGACTGGAGTTATTTCCACTGATAATTCTGTTCACACCTTCAATATGGAAGGATCTTGTAACCAAGAAGGTTTCTGAAAGGAAAATGCGTAGAATAAGAAGGGGTTAAGTATGAGTAATGTATCTGATTATTTGAAATGGAGAGGTGACCTTGATTTTAGCCAGGCACCATTTAATGACGTGGACAATTTAATACTTGCGCAGATTGCATATGTTGATTTTACTGATATTGTACCGGCACCAGGAAGTATCGAGACTATTACAATTGCGGAAGCGGCAGACACATTTTTTGATACCCATGATGAGAAGGAGATTAAGAAATGCAAATCTTTCATAGGAAAAGCTCCGTATCTTTTAAGGGAGGCAGCAGCAACAAAAAGATTTGGTTCACTTATACTTACTAATTATGTTGATTATGTCGATGGCGGCAAAGAAGAACAGTTTGCGGCATTTCATGTAAGAATTGATAACAGACTTACGTATATTGCTTTCAGGGGAACTGATGATACACTTGTGGGCTGGAAAGAGGATTTTAACATGAGCTTCTTATCCCCTGTTCCATCGCAGAAGGATGCGGTAAGATATATTGACACAACCGTGCAGCGTTCAGAAGGAAAGCTGATTCTTGGCGGACATTCCAAAGGTGGTAATCTGGCAGTATATGCATCAGTATTTGCAAGACCATCAGTGAAGAAAAGAATTATTACTGTTTATAATAATGATGGTCCGGGATTTGACAGTAATTTTGTAAAGCATCCGGATTATCTGGCAATTCTGCCTAGGATTAAGAGCATTGTTCCTTATTGTTCAGTTGTTGGAATGCTTCTTAATCATGATGGGGATTATGAGGTTGTAAAGAGCAGCCAGTCAGGTCTTATGCAGCATGATTCTATGTCATGGCAGGTTATAGGACCAGATTTTGAGACTGAGCAGGAGTTAAGTCCTAAGAGTAAAAGGTTAAATGCAGCACTGAGCGCATGGATAGACGGGCTTACAAGAGAACAGAGGGCAGAATTCGTAGATACATTATTCTCACTGGTAACTGCAAGTGGTGCAAAGAACCTTTCAGAGATAAGTACGGCCAGGTTTAAGAATATTAATGCCGTTCTTAAGTCTTTCAGGGAACTTGACAAATCAGAACGTGCAATGATACTTAAGATATTTGCTTCACTTACAGGTGAGATTGGAAAAGCTTATAAGAGCAATTAATAAGGAGATAAAGAATGGGACAGGTTATATCAGCAGGAATATTGTTAGTTGTGGTTGTTGCCATATATATTGCAGTATCATATAAGCACGAAAAAAGCGGTCTTGGGAAGGGCTGTGATGGTAATTGCGGCTCATGTGGATTAAGAAGCTGTAAAACTGACAAGAAGTGAGGCTTTAATGCGTAATACGGGGGACAGGTTAAAAGAATGCCGCATTATGAAAGGCTTATCCAGAGGGGAAATGTCAGAAATGCTGCATGTCAGTACTGACTATCTTGCCCGTTTGGAGACAGGGACACAACCGGTTACATACAGGATTATAGAGAAGGTGGCAAAACTTGAAGGCTGGAACAGCGATTATATCCTGCATGGAATAGATAATAATAATCCATTTTCAGAGTTGCACACACTATGCCCTGATTTCAGGAAAAAAGTTTTTATAAGAAATCTGCTATGTTTGTTTGACAGCATGCTTCAATTCGGGTATAAGAAAGAAAGGGTAGTGGCATATTACCATAGAATGATACTTGAGATTGTTAATGGAATGGAACTGGATGTTCCAGATAATGTGCGTACAGGATATACACTTACAGAGATAAGACGGATACATGATATGAATAAAAAGGACATGGCAAATGTGCTTGGAATATCAGAGAGAAGCTATTGTACATTAGAGAATGGTTTGTCAAGACCAGATGTAAAGACTTTACAGATAGTATATGATATGTATGGATTTAATGTGCAATATTTTCTTACGCGTAATCCACTTGATTGTGAGGCTGTAAACAATATATACAGGTGTTTTGATGAACCGTTAAGAGATTTTATTATGAGACGCATCAGGGACGACTATGATGAAATAATAATTATGAAAGGCCGGACTTATGGTAGAGATATATAGAACAGACCAGCAGGTATTAAATACATTGACAGATATTCAGGATGGATGCTGGATTAATATGGTAGATCCGACAAGCAAGGAGCTTGAGCAGATAGCAGAACGCTTTGAAATAGAACCGGAGGATATCTCATCGGCACTTGATGAAGAAGAAAGTTCGCGTATAAGCCTTGAAGACGGATATACTGTTATACTTGTGGATATTCCTACACCTGAGGTAAGACATGAGAAAAAAATGTATACAACAATTCCTCTTGGTATTATCCTTAAAAGTGAAGCAATAATTACAGTGTGTAAGGTAGATACACCGATTATTAATTATTTTGTAAGAAATAAGGTGAAAGAGTTCAGTACAAAGAAAAAGATGCGTTTTATATATCAGATGCTTTTCCGTTCAGCTTTTGTGTATCAGGCTAATCTTCGTCTTATTGATAAGAAAAGAATTGAGATAGAAGAGCGGGTTGATGGAGATACGTCAGATACTGATCTTATTGAGCTTCATGAGTTAGAATCTACACTTGTTTATTTTGCAACATCTCTTCGAGCTAACAGTATTGTGTTAGAAAGACTCAGAAGATATAAAAGACTTGAGCAGTATCCTGAAGATATGGAGCTTCTTGAGGATGTCATGGTCGAGTACCAGCAGGCTATAGAGATGACCACGATATACAGGGATGTCATTGATGGTACAAGGGAACTGATGTCATCAGTAATTGACAGTAAGCTGAATAATGTAATGAAATACCTTACTTCAATTACAATTGTGATGGCTATTCCGACAATAATATCAGGTATATATGGAATGAATGTAGGTGGAGAATGGATGCCGTTTGCAAAGACACCTTTTGGATTTGAGATAATAAGTGGAATAATACTTCTGATATGTATAATAGTTTTATGGGTATTAAGGAAGAAGAAAATGCTATAAAAGCAGTGTCTGCATTGATTGCAGGCACTGCTTTTACTTACTTATGAGTATATATTATCTGTAATTTTTCTGCCAGCGTGATACCATTTCTAAAGCCTCATTCTCAGATGATACCTTAGTAATTATAACCCCATCAAGATAGATTTCGTACACAGGAAATTTCTTGGCTGTATTGCCGTGACTTACCTCAACTCTGTTGTACTTTACGCGTTCCATTAAAAGACCTCCTCACATTTAATAATAGTGTTACTAAGTAAAAACCAACAATATGTTGTATTATAACATGCTTTTTAATAAAAGGAAATACTATATTTGGTATTGGTACTAAAGTACCAAAAAATTTGAATTAAACGCACTATTATACTTGTAAAATCGACATGTATATAATATAATTTTTATAACATGTAGAAAGATTAAGTACGTATAACTAATAATAAAAAATATAAGAGGTACATTAATATGAGCGATAATTATATTGCTGCCAGTGAGAAATTTGAGATTGTTCATAAGATGAGTAGAAGAATAGCATCTGTTGATAAGTATTGTGTTATAAGTGTTGCGAATAAAGCATTTGAAGAATATTTTGGAGAAATTAAGGAGACTCTTATAGAAGTAGTTGCACCTCAGGATAAAGAAAGACTGATGGATTTTATAGAGAAGTATGATGGAACAGCTAAGAGCGGAATGTTTAAATTTATTAACGCACAGGGCATAGAAAGATATAATCATTTATTTGTGTATGAACGAAGAGCTGTGGGCAATGGGCATATGAGAGATATTGAACTTGTTGATGTTGAGTCTATAGAGGAGGCTAATAAGAGCTTAAGAGATGATGTTTCTAAACATAAGATGCTGCTTGGGCTGGATAGAGAATATACATTTACATATAACAGAGATAATGGCATATTCAGTATGTACAGGTATGATGTTGACTCAAGAGATGTCATATATAAGTCTGATATTGATGAATGGAAGAAGCGGATGCTTTCGGAGGGATATATTGACGAGAATGACAAGGAAATCTTTGCTAATTTTATATCAGAAGTACGCTCTTATACGCAGACATTTTCTATAAAATTCAGAACAAGCATGCGTACATATAAAAGGGTGAAGGAGACTTTAAGATTTAAAGGAACTGTAATGAATAAAAGCGATGGAAGCAGGATTGTGATAGGTCGTGTTGTCCCTGAGGCAGACAGCCATGGCAATTATAATCAGGTTACTGATATGATAGAAGAATTGCAGTTTGATTCTCTTACACATGTGTATAACAAGAAAACTATTACCGCATATGCTGTAAAATGTCTCAAGGAAGAGCAGAATAACAGAGTTACGATAGCCGTTCTTGATGTTGACCATTTTAAGAAGGTTAATGATGTATATGGTCACATGTATGGTGATAAGGTGCTTGCAAGGGTTGGAAGAAAGCTTAAGGAAGTTGTAGGCGAAGATGGAGTTGTAGGACGTATCGGCGGAGATGAATTTGTTATTATATTCAATGGTATTAATGATGAGCATGCGTTAAGGGGTATGCTTCGTGCGATAAGAACCCAGATTAAGTGGGAATTTGTTGATGATTTTGAAGATTTAATGATAACATGTTCTATAGGAGCAGCTTACAGTCCTAACAACGGACATGAGTATGAGGAACTTTTCAGGAAAGCAGATTACTGTCTGTATGTAGCGAAAGAAAAGGGAAGAGACAGATATGTATTCTTCAGGGATGACCTCCATAAGGATTCATATGAGAATTCTCTTAATGCGAAGGATAAGAATGTCAATGATGGCAGGGAAATGAAGGAACTCAGATTTCTTTCAGGCATTATGGAGAATTTTTCAGAAGATGGCAAAGCAGCTATTAAAGAGCTTATACATCATATGTATGATACATTTAAACTGGACAGCATTAATCTTTACTGGGGAGCTAATCTGAACCGTGCATACTATATGGGTGTTGAGCTTGGCGGTTCACTGAATGCTGATTATGTTAAGACAGAAGGTTTTAAGAAGCTTCTGGATGGAAAGAATCATGCTGCTGTGGGATTCGTCGGAAGGCAGACAGACCTTGCACCTGAATTTGGAACAGACATGAGAGAAAAGAGAGTGTTTTCTACTGTACAATGCATAATAGGTTCACCAGATAATGTGAAAGGATTGTTTACTATTGACCGTTGTAAGGAGTCTGCACAGTGGGCTGAATATGAGATTGAGATGGCTGTTGTAACGGCTTCTCTTATCAACATTTTGGCTGAAACTGAATGTGATGAGAATTAATATATATAGTTTTTTATTACAAGATATTGTGTTTTCAATTGACTTGTCAAACTATATGTTGTATAATCAAATCTGCTTGGGAAACAGCATAAACACTGCGTTTCCAGCAGATTTTTTTAATGTAAAGGAAAATAGCCTGTATTGCTGAAAGCAGTATATACAGGGATATGATGGTCTTTTTGTGAGGGTTTGAAGTATGAAAATTATTAAAAGAAGTGGTTCAGAGGTAACATTTGATATCAGTAAAATTATGGATGCTGTATCAAAAGCTAATATGGAAGTTGTCCATAGTGAGAGATTATCAGAGGAACAGATTGAGACAATCTCTAATAATGTTGAGAGCATTTGTAAAGAGATGAACAGGTCTTTAAGCGTTGAAGAGATTCAGGATCTTGTAGAGAATCAGATTATGAATTTCAGAGCATTTTCAGTTGCAAGAAAGTATATTACTTATCGTTATAAGAGAGCACTTGTGCGTAAATCTAATTCTACAGATAAGCAGATATTAAGCCTTCTGGAGTGCAATAATGAGGAAGTAAAGCAGGAGAATTCCAACAAGAATCCTACTGTAAACAGTGTTCAGAGAGATTATATGGCTGGCGAGGTAAGCAAGGATATTACAAAGAGATTCCTTCTCCCTCCAGATATTGTAGATGCGCATGAGCAGGGGCTTATACATTTCCATGACGCAGATTATTTTGCACAGCATATGCATAACTGCTGTCTTGTCAATCTTGAGGATATGTTACAGAATGGAACTGTAATAAGCGAGACTATGATTGAGAAGCCACACAGCTTTTCTACTGCATGTAATATTGCAACTCAGGCGATTGCACAGATTGCAAGTTCACAGTACGGCGGACAGAGTATATCTTTAGCACATCTTGCACCATTTGTCCAGGTAAGCCGTGAGAAGTTTATTGGACAGGTAAGAGATGAGTTCGAGAAAACCGGAATAGATGCTTCCGAAGAAAAGATTAGAGAGGTTGCAGAACTTCGAGTAAAGGATGAAATTAAGCGTGGTGTACAGATGATTCAGTATCAGGTTATCACTCTTATGACAACTAATGGACAGGCACCTTTTGTTACTGTTTTCATGTATCTTGATGAGGTTCCGGAAGGTCAGACAAGAGATGACCTTGCACTTGTTACTGAGGAAGTATTAAGACAGAGAATGCAGGGTGTTAAGAATGAACAGGGTGTATATATTACACCAGCATTTCCTAAGCTTATATATGTTCTTGAGGAAGATAATATCCACGAAGATTCCAAGTACTGGTATCTTACAGAAATAGCTGCACAGTGTACAGCTAAGAGAATGGTTCCGGATTATATATCTGAAAAGAAAATGAAGGAATTAAAGGTTGATGCGAATGGCAATGGTCAGTGTTTCCCATGTATGGGATGCAGAAGCTTCCTTACACCATATATTGATCCAGAAACAGGAAAACCAAAGTATTATGGAAGATTCAATCAGGGTGTTGTAACTCTTAATCTTGTTGATGTTGCATGTTCATCAGGCAAGGATATGGATAAGTTCTGGAGTATTCTTAATGAGAGACTTGACCTGTGTAAGAGAGCTCTTATGTGCAGACATTACAGACTTAAGGGAACTCCTTCAGATGTTGCGCCAATTCTCTGGCAGAATGGAGCACTTGCAAGACTTAAGAAGGGCGAGACAATTGACAAGCTTCTTTATGGCGGATATTCAACAATTTCGCTCGGTTATGCAGGTCTTTGCGAATGTACTTATTACATGAAGGGTGTAACTCATACTAATCCGGAGGGAACAGAATTTGCCCTCAAAGTAATGCAGTATCTTAATGATACATGTAAGAGATGGGCAGCAGAGACTAATATTGATTTCTCACTTTATGGAACACCGCTTGAGTCAACAACTTATAAGTTTTCAAAATGTTTACAGAAGAGATTTGGTAAGATTGCTGGTGTAACAGATAAGAATTATATAACTAACAGCTATCATGTTCATGTAACTGAGCAGATAAATGCATTTGAAAAGTTAAAATTCGAATCACAGTTCCAGAAGTTATCTCCAGGAGGAGCTATCAGTTATGTTGAGGTTCCTGATATGCAGAATAACATCCCGGCAGTACTTAAGGTTATGCAGTACATTTATGATAATATTATGTATGCAGAGCTTAATACTAAGAGTGATTACTGTCAGGAATGTGGTTACACAGGACAGATTCAGATTATAACTGATGATGACGGAAAGCTTATATGGGAGTGTCCTAACTGCGGAAACCGTAATCAGGATAAGATGAATGTCGCAAGAAGAACTTGCGGATATATCGGAACACAGTTCTGGAATCAGGGAAGAACTCAGGAGATTAAGGAGAGAGTGCTTCATCTGTAAGATTAAATATAATATGGCAGGACATGGATTAATACCGTGTCCTGCCATTATTAATATTCGGAAAAATATTCATGATTGGTCATGCCGTATAATGCGGCGAAAAGAATTGACAATACAACAGCCAGTATTACGAACATAACAACAAATCCAACGTCATTGATTGTCATTATAAGTGCGAGTATTGTCCATATTGCGGTATATACGATTTTAACAATAAGATTGCGCTTTATGTGTTTTGGATTCTGTGTTTTCTTATATAATGCCATGCCAACATAAGCAAATATTGTAATTATTATAAGCGGTAAAGCAAAAAATGCTGCATATATGGCAATTATATATAAGACAACAGATGCTGTGAAAGAAAGTCCACCATAAAACAAATGTCCCATAAATCTGTATCCCGCTGTGTAATCATCAGGTGAATAGCTGCCAGCTTTAATAATACTGCCGCCGGCATTGTTCATAAGATTTCCTGCATATATAAGTAATAATATAAATGTGGCAATAAGTAAAACACTGAAAACAGTGTATATGATTGTCAGTACTTTGTCAGTTCCTTTTGCGAATTTCATTGTAATCTCCCCTCTCAATTGATAGTAAGAATATATCATATTAATTCATTATAAACAAGAAGCGACTATAATAATGGAATGGAGGCATGCCGATATATAATTAAACTAATGTGATTCCCGAAAAGGAGTTTGGGACAGGGTTATGACAAGGAGGGCATATGTCACTTACGATAAGAAGTACAATGAATAATCAGGCGGCTGCACAGGGAATAGATAATACAGATAAGAATACTGATAATTCAAAGCAAACCAAGAACAGAAAAACAATTAATGCATCGGAACTTAATCTGAAGCCATATAAAGACAATCAGATTGATGCCAAGAGGCTCCGGGCAAGAAAGCAGGCAATGAAGCTTATATCTGACGCATGGAAATCTGCTGATAAGACAGATAAGAATATTGAGGATATGAAGCTCGATAAGCTTAATAAGCTTGATGAAATCACAGAACTTAAGAATAAGGTTAGTGATTTGGAGAATGAAAAAGAGGCTTACCGCGCAGATTATGGGGTTGATATGGATTCGCAGGAACAAAAAGACCTTGAGTTGCTTGAAAAATATCAGAATAACCGTTATGGTTCGGCTGAGGACACATTTTCAAAGGAAGAACTTGATCGTTTAAAGGAATTACAGAATACTCCGCTTACAGAGTATCAGGAGAAGGTACTTAAGCTGAATTCATCACAGATACATTTTAAGGATGAAATTGGTCAGAAGGAACTTAAGATTGCATGCACGACAGCTTCAATTGCACTTGCCGAAATCGACAGGGATAAGTCTCAGGAAATGCTAAAGGCACAGGACTCAGCGGACCAGATAATAGGTGCTGTTGAGGGAGAGGTTAAGAATCTGCTTGTAAATGAAGGTAAAGACAACATTGATGACAAGGTAGAAGAGAATAAGGAAAAGGCTGACGAAGCAGAGAAGAAACAGGAAGAACAGCAGGAAAAGATTGACGAAAAGCGCAAGGAAAGAAAAGAACAGGAAGAGATTATTGAGGGACAGGCAGAGGCTGACAAGTTAGAGATGAATGCTAGTGTCAAAGGCAATGATATCGACCATGTAACTGAAGCCCAGAAGCAGATAGTCAGAATAATGAAAGATAATAAGCTGCTTAATGAGGATATTAAGGGAATAGATATTGATTTGAATTTCTAGAAAGCTGTCAGGAAGGATTATACATGCGGGATTGTTACATAACAGCCGGGTTTTCTGTGCAGATGGAAAGAGATATGTCTTGGTGAGATTTGTTTTTCCTATAAGAAAACATTTTTTACATGATTAATAGGTCATTTACAGTACAATCTTAATAAAATTCAGGATAATTTCCTATCAGATAGTGAATTAAAGCTATTTGATAGGAAAATTTGTCTTTATTAAGGGATGTTTTGTGAAAATAAGAAACATTTTTGGAAAATCTGGTAAGGAACAACCTATAAGAAATCAAAAATGCGACTATAAAAAGGTATCATATAAGAATCATATAATCTGATAAACTATAGAAGGTATGCCCCACCTTACAGAATAAAAGTAAGGCGGGGCATACATGTATCAACAGAGATGACTTTTTATTAAAGAATCTATGCAGTTAGCATTGATTGGAGTATTAGCGGTTTCAAATGTTGCTATGAAGTTTCTGCCAAGGACATATCCTGAATTAGCATAATCACTGATTTTTTTGATGGCATTACAGGCATATTCTGCATTATCCATAATACCAAAATGTTCCCATATATATTCCTGCCTTGTTTTAACATTAAGACAGGTAAAATCCGGGTGTGTTATGATGCCAGATTGCAGTTGCAGAGGATATTCGTATCGATAAGGGATATTATAGCGATAGAGTTTGTTAGCTATGATAATTTCAGACTTAGACCGTACGCGTTCGCCATTATCGGTGTAGTATTCAGCGCAGTCAGGAGTGAATCCTAAAGAAGTATATTCTGAGGCTTTCCAGTTTGCAGAAAAATCTTCATCTGATACAAAAACAGGAGTAACCATTTCTTTGCGGAAGCTGTTAAGTGAATCATAAATATGCTGAATTTCTGATGGATTATATTTCTTAAGTATGACTTCAAGAAAGTTTAATTCTTTCAGCAGGCATTGTTCAATTCTTAAATCATAATCTTTTTGTGCAAGTTCAATTGCAAAATTATAGTTATGCTTTTTGATATATGTTCCTTTGGTATCATTTACTTCAACCTTATGATAATATTGGCAACCATGAGCTTTTCTGGCAGTTCGCAGAGAACCTTCAGGAGCATTAGAAATTCTTCCTTGTATATCAGCTAGTAAAAGAGACAATTGTGAATGCCTGCACATAACAGACTCTTTAATCGTGTCAGGTGCTAATGTGTCAACATGTTCCATATTATAATTCTGTATATCTCTCATTAAAAACCCCCTTTTGCAATTATAGGCAAAAATTGTTTAATAAATATATTATACAAATATATAAAAATCAATAGCTTGATATATTAAAAATATGTAAACATACTAAAAAACAAGTCTGGGCAAAATATGATGATAAATAAAGGAAGCTTCATACGCAGACAATACGTGATACCTATAGGTAGTCGCATAATAAAGTCTCTTATAGGAAGATTTTTGGAAAAATTTATGTGATTTTGTGGATTTTCAGATTGTGGAGAGCAGTTTTACCTATTAAAGAATAGAAATAATGAATCTTATAGGTTGAGAAGAAGCTTTTGGATTGAAAAAACGCAAATTATGCCTATAAGAGAGCAAATATTATGAATATATAGGTCGCAAGCAGCTAGCGCGGAAAAACAGAGCCAACGGGGAAAAAATATTGGGGATATCGAAGATATCCCCAATACAGAATTAAAAATCCACCTGCTGTACAGAACCGGCGCTGCCGTCTTCATGAAGATACATGCCGCTGCTTCGTACTTTAGCTTTAAGATTGTTATCATCATCAGTTACATGAAATGTTGTTTTGGAGCTGCCAAGACAGATTGCACCGACATTGGCTTCCTTAAGTGATAAGAGCGTGTCCTTGCCATTCTCATCTTTAACCCAGACCTTTAACTGGTCATAGACTTCATCATTCTCATCAATCCATCCGTTGCCGTCAGAATCGTATTCTGCAAGCTCTGAAAAGCCATTACCGGTCTTGGTTCCGAACAGCTCGCTGCCGTCATTGATAATTCCGTCGCTGTTCTTATCAAGAGCAAGAAAGCCACTTTCAGGATTCATCTGTGCAATAGTCTCGTCTTTACCATCACAATCAATGTCAAAACTGAAGGACTTATCAGAAATAGAAACAGGATTGCATCCAAGATTAATAACAAGCGGGTCTGTCAGTACAGTGTCAAAGCTGGAAACAAATTCAATGCTGTGTTCTTCCATGTATCTGCGCGACATGGTCATATCAAGATTAAAATTAAGTTCCCTGCCGTCTGCTGTTTTAACAGTTCCTGTTGTTGAAAATGAAGTGCTTTCCTTTTCTTCATAGGTTGAAGAATATCTGGTTCTTACAGTCCACACAGTAGGAGAAATCTGGTTAGTAATAGAAATGGTTTTTGAGGCTTTGTCAGATGAAGATGTGCCAGAGACTGAATTGCAGGATAAACTGTCAGTATCATGAAACATTCCACGGAAAGACAGAGACTGAATAAAATCCAACAGGGACATATAAACCTTTCTTGTTATTTCTGTGTAACTGAAGCTTACATTCTGCCGCATAGAAACTAAGCTGGCTTTGTTGTAAGCAGGTGTTAAAGCCTCCGTGCCTTCTGGTGATTCCTCACCAGCCAAATCCGTTTTAGAAGAATCGTCCGGGACATTAAGCCTTCCAGAACGATTGTAGAGTGGCATCATCAGAAACATGTCGTCATACTTTCTGTCCGGAGAATCAGAAGAATTACTAAAATATGATTCTTTCTGGCTTAAGCTGCTTCTTGCCTGGCTCATTCCAAAACTAAAGGAGTTACCAGATCTGCCTGCTGCGACCATGCCGCTTGATACCTTTTGTGAGTAGTGTCTTCTTGAAGACATACTCATGTTACTGTCTGCAATTATCATAAGTATACCCGCCTTTCATCTTCAGCAATGAACACGGTTATATATAATATCGGTTTAAGCGCAGAATACTTAATAATAAAATGTCAATTAAAAAACTTTTATAAAATAACTTTATAAAAGTACTGGAAATTCTTGTTTAACTGTTGTAATATGATAGCAGAGAAATATCTGCATAAGCAGAAATAAATTATTGAGCCGTAAACTGGCAGAAAGAGGTCATATATGTGGACAGCAGATTTAGGAAATGGACGATACAAGAATCCAATACTTTACGCTGATTATTCAGATCCGGACGCAATCCGTGTCGGTGATGATTATTTTATGATATCATCAAGCTTTTCTAATGCTCCGGCTATGCCGTTGCTTCATTCTAAGGATCTTGTAAACTGGAAGGTTGTTAACTACATTTTGGCTGAAATTCCAGAATTCAGATATAGAAATCCAATTCATGGATGCGGAGTGTGGGCACCTGCAATAAGATATCATGAGGGTACATATTATGTGTGCTTCCCAATGCCGGATGAAGGAATATATATGACTACAGCAACAGACCCTTATGGTGAGTGGAGTAAGCCAGTGAATATAAGACCGGGCGCAGGCTGGATTGATCCATGCCCATTCTGGGATGAGGATGGAAAGGCATATCTTGTTGCAGGAGTTGCCAAGAGCCGTATCGGATACAAGAGTGTGCTTCATATGGTAGAGATGCAGCCAGATGGAATGGGGCTTATTGGTGAGGAAAAGATTATATTTGATGGTAACTTAAATGACCAGATTACAATAGAAGGTCCTAAGATGTATAAGCGAAACGGATGGTATTATATATTTGCACCGGCTGGCGGTGTTAAGACAGGCTGGCAGACAGTGTTAAGGTCGAAAAATGTGTTTGGACCATATGAGTATAAAGTGGTTATGAGACAAGGAGATTCTCCTGTAAATGGACCTCATCAGGGTGCATGGGTTGACACAGTTACAGGACAGGACTGGTTTATACATTTTCAGGATGTGTACGCAGCGGGTAGAATAACACATTTGCAGCCAATGAGCTGGGAAAATGACTGGCCTGTAATTGGAGTTAAGAAAGATGGCAATGATTACGGCGAGCCTGTGATGGAGTACGAAAAACCTGATGTCGGTGCAGTTTATGAGATATGTGAGCCGGATACTACAGATGAATTCACAGAAGATAGCCTTGGACTGCAGTGGCAGTGGAACGCCAATCCTGATAGTGACTGGGCACAGTTTGGTATTGATGAAAGCGGAAATGTGTCTGATGATGGTTCTTATATAAAGCTTAATGCAGTTGGCAGAGCATCAAACAGACCAATTGGCGATTACAGAAATCTTCTCCTGCAGAAGTGGCCAGCACCGGAATTTAGCTGTATTACTAAGATGAATATCAGTGGAATGTCTGATGGTGATAATGCCGGATTCATTCATATGGGAATGGATTATCTGGCAGCAGATGTGACTGTTAAAGGCGGTAAGATGGAAGCGTATGCAGTAAAGGGTGTGCAGCAGTTTGACTGTGACCAGGCTTATACTAGAGAGACTAAAGAATTGCTTGCTTCATACGATAATCTTAAGGAAATATATTTCAGATACACAGTTAAAAAGACAGGAACTAAAAACTATGTTGAGGGAGGACTTCCTGTTAAGGAAGCACCTGTTGAGACAGTAACAATAGAGATAAGCACAGACGGAAAAGAATACACCAACCCTGTTTCCGTTATTGCCAAAGCCGGAAGATGGGTTGGTGTAAAGAGCGGTGTATATGTATCACATGATAATTCTGCCAATAGTGAAAACAAAGGCTTTGTTACGGTAGATTATGTAAGATACAGCCGTTAAATATTCTTAATGTTTTTCTTAGCCCACAATTCAAGGGCTTTCGCATTATTGGAAATAAGGTCGAGGGATTCAAGTATCTGCTTGAATTCCTCCTGTTCTCCAATATCAACCTGACCATCAGCAGAGATATTGATAATAGAAGCTCGCAGGTTTTCGATATCATTCAAAGAACCAAGCATTTTTAATGATAATCTGTCAAATGAATTAATCTCGACTTCCTTCATTGTAAGCCTTCCAATCGGACATTCGTTTGAGCAGTAATTGTAGCAGAGTTCAGGAGCGTTGTAGCATTTTGACATAGATACAACTTCGTCTGCATAAGGTGTTACATTGCCAAGTTCAATTCTTGCAAGTCTTGTTCTGTCTATACCTACGACATCTGAAGCTGCTTCACGGCTTTCAAAGTCAGCATTTTTCTGTGCAGCAGAAAATCTTGCCTGATAATATCTGTTATCAGATGCTTTAGTTGCTTTCTTCATAGTTAATAATTCTCCCTTTGGTATATTTAATGAGTTAGTAAAATACATGGTCTCCAATAACGGTTCCGCCCACATCGACAGAACTGTCATATACATGAAAATATAGTGCGTTAATATTGATGTAACCGTTAAGCACATCAACGGCTGCCTGGGTGCAGGCTGCATTCGCACCTCTTGCAAGGACTATTGCAAATCGTCCGCTGGCAACAGGTGAAAACTGGTAAGGCGCATATATCACGCCGCTTATGCTGTTAGCGAAGCGTGGGTCTGCAACTCTGTTGATAACAACACTTCCTACAGCACATTTGCCTTCGTATGACTGGTTGCCGGCTTCACATTCGATAATGGCTGCCAGCATGGCAACATCTTCAGCAGAGTGATTCTTAAGAACGTTGTTAAGAGCGTTCTGGTCAACCATAGCAGAACCGGAAGATGAATTACCGCCTGCGTTGCCAGAATTACCAGCGTTATTGGCTTTGTCCGCCTCTTCCTGTGCTTTTCTTGCAGCTTCAAGAGCTTCCATTTCACGGCGCTGACGTTCTAACATTTCCTGTTCAATCTGCTTTTCGTATTCAAGCGCAAGTGCTTCTGCATCAGTAATGCTGTCGCTTGTAGTGTCAAGCTCTGTCTGACACTGTGAGAGAAGCGCAGCAAAATTATCAGCTTCGCGGGAGGCATCATCTTTAAGAGTGACAAGTTCAGCCATTTCTTGTTCAAGCTTTGCCTGAGTTTCTTTAAGAGAAGCCAGAAGGTCACTTAATTCCTGCATCTTCTGGTGGTCATAATTAGAAATCTGCTGGATATATTCTGACTTGGATAAAAGGTCAGAAAGGCTTTCAGCAGACAGAAGCGTTGACAGAATAGTAGCATTATTATTCTCATACATAAACTGGATTCGGAGCTTCATGGCGGCATACTGCTGGTCAATCTCTGCCTGCATATCAGCAACTTGGATATTGGTAGCATCAATCTCTGACTGCTTAGCATTAACTGCATCCTCAATAGAAGAAAGCTTCTCTCCGGAAGCAGAGAGCTTCTCGTTAAGCTCTCCGTAAGATGCATTGAGTTCGCTCTGTTTATTCCTTAATTCTTCAAGCTGTTTATTAACAGCATCGAGGTCATCTTGTGTATCAGCCATCAACTGGTCAGGATAAGCAAAAAATGGAACAGCAGATGTAGCTGCCATAATCAAAGCAAGACCGGCGACTGTTAAATTCCGTAATTTAAATCTGATAAAGTATTTCACATAGACTCCTGATAATCATTATATTTTTATAAATAAAAAACAATATTAGTATAAAATGTGCTGGAATAAATTGCAAGCCAAGCTTTCCATGGTGTATATTAATTGAAGATTGCGGATTGGGAATTGGTCTGCGTCTTAAATGTTGTGTATATCAGTTGCGGTGTCTGACTATAGCATACGCTTGAATAATCCGAGCTGTGTGTAACTTAATGTCGCTATATACATTAGGGCGGTGCGTCAAATCTCGTTCAAGCGAAGCGCGTTTGATTTGATACACCGTAATAAACTCTGTAGATAGCGGCATTTAGTTACACTAAGCGCAGGATTCCTGAAAGCGTATGCTATAGTCAGACGCCACAACGTCATGTACGCAAGTCGAAGGATACAGACAAGTTCCCAATCCGCAGATCTCAATAAAATAAAAGGAGTATTCGATGCTTGAATTAAATGATATAAAGAAAGACTATGTGTCCGGTTCGACTACTGTGAGTGCACTTAAGGGCATTAATCTTAGGTTCAGGGATTGCGAGTTCGTGTCGATTCTTGGACAGTCCGGCTGTGGTAAGACTACTATGCTTAACATTATAGGCGGACTTGATAAGTATACGAGTGGTGACCTTAAGATAAATGGAGTGTCAACTAAGAATTATAAGGACAGAGACTGGGATTTTTACAGAAATAATTCTATTGGTTTTGTGTTCCAGAGTTACAATCTGATTCCGCACCAGACTGTTTTATCTAATGTAGAGCTTGCACTTACGCTTTCAGGTGTATCTAAGACAGAGAGAAAGAGAAGAGCTATAGAGGCACTTGAGAAGGTTGGACTTGGTGAACAGATTCACAAGAAGCCTAATCAGATGTCAGGTGGACAGATGCAAAGGGTTGCTATTGCAAGAGCACTTGTAAATAATCCTGATATCCTGCTTGCTGATGAGCCCACAGGAGCACTTGATACAGAGACAAGTATACAGATTATGGAGCTTTTAAAGGAGATATCAAAGGACAGACTTATAATTATGGTAACTCATAATCCGGAGCTTGCCAAAGATTATTCTACAAGGATAGTCAGATTGTTAGATGGTGTGATAACTGATGACTCTGATCCATATTCGTTAGAAGATATGGAAGCTGATATTAAGGCTAAAGAGGCTGCTAAGGTTAAGGCATCAGAGAAGAAGAATAAAAAGTCAGGAAAGAAGCAGAAAACATCTATGTCATTCTTTACAGCGCTTTCACTTTCCTTTAATAACCTGATGACTAAGAAAACAAGAACGATTCTTACTGCATTTGCAGGAAGCATAGGAATTATCGGTATTGCAATGATTCTTTCTATCTCAAATGGCATCCAGTTATACATTGACAGGGTTCAGAGAGATACGCTTTCGAGCTATCCTATAACGCTTCAGGCAGAGTCGATTGATATAAGCAGTATGGTTACAAGCATGACGGGCAATTCTGATTCAGCAGAGCATGAGGATAAGTCTAAAATATATTCTAACGATATCATGGGGGATATGATTAATACCATGGTAAAGGAAGTTAAGAGCAATAACCTTTCAGAGTTTAAGAAATACATTGAAAACGGCGGCTCTGACATTAAGTCATATGTAAGTGATATCCAGTATTCATATGATGTTCCTCTTAACATTTATATGAAGGATACTTCTAACGGTGTAGAGCAGTTAAACCCAAGTACAATGTTTGATTCGATATATGGCGAGGGTGCAACAAGCACATCTTCTGCAATGTCATCAGGCATGGGTATGGGGATGTTTTCTAACAGCAGTGTGTGGAACCAGCTTTTAGGAAACCAGCAGGTTCTTGATGAGCAGTATGATGTCCTCGCAGGACACTGGCCAGAGAATTTCAACGAGGTTGTGCTTGTTACAGATAAGAATAACGAGGTTGATGATTATACACTTTACTCATTAGGACTTAAAGACCCTGAGGAAGTAAGAACACTCTTTAAGAAAATGATGGTTGGTGAATCATACGAAACAGAGAAGGATATAAGCTATACATTTGACGAGATACTTGATACAGAGTTTAAGCTTGTTATGCCTACGGACATGTATAAGTACAATGATGTGACCGGTACATGGGACGATTACAGCAAAGATGATAAGTATATGACAAATGTTGTAAATAACGGAACTGATATTAAAGTATGTGGAATAATCAGACCTAATGATGACGCAGTCAGCACTTCAATTTCAAGTGGAATCGGTTATACAGCAAAGCTTACTGAATACATTATCGAAGAAGTAAAGAATAGTGAGATTGCCAAGGCACAGCTTGCTGATACAAGCGTTGATGTATTTACAGGAGTTCCATTTGACAATGACAGAAATACAGAGATTACAATGGACGATGTAAATGCATATATGGCAACACTTTCACCAGAGGAAAGCGCCCAGATGCAGGCAATGACAAGTGGAATGAGCGATGACCAGATACTACAGCTTTTCTCAGCGTCACTAAAGGCTAGAACAACAGATGCAACATTAGACAGCAATAAGTCGAAGCTTGGAATTACAGACCTTGATACACCTTCACAGATAGATATATATGCAACTGATTTTGATTCTAAGGAGAAGGTTCAGAATATTATCAAGGATTACAATAAGTTGCAGCAGGACGATGGCAAAGAAGAAAATGTTATTAACTACACAGATTATGTTGGAATAATGATGTCTTCAGTAAGTACAATTATTAATGCAATTTCATATGTTTTAATAGCATTTGTTGCAATATCACTTATAGTTTCTTCGATAATGATAGGTATTATCACATACATATCAGTACTTGAAAGAACTAAGGAAATTGGTGTATTAAGAAGTATTGGTGCTTCTAAGAAAGATGTTTCAAGAATATTCAATGCAGAGACACTTATTGAAGGTTTTGTCTCAGGCGCACTCGGCATTGTTGTAACTTTATTGCTGTGCATACCTGCAAATGCGTTGATTAAGCACCTTACAGACATTTCCAATGTTGCACAGCTTCCGGTTGCAGGAGGAGTAATACTTATAATAATAAGCATGTTCCTTACATTTATTGCCGGACTTATTCCAGCAAAGTTTGCAGCTAAAAAAGACCCTGTTGTGGCATTAAGAAGTGAATAATGTCTTTACTTTAAAACTTCACTGTGTTAAAATTTAAAAGTAATAAGCCAATGCTATTTTGGAAAACCGGGGTGGACAATTATGAATAATAAGTTAAAGACACAGGCTGTTGAGCAGCTTTTTCAGGCAATATTAAGTCTTAAGGATTTAGATGAAGCATACGATTTCTTTGAGGATGTATGTACAATTAACGAGATTTTATCCTTATCCCAGAGATTTGAGGTTGCCAAGATGTTAAGAGAACACAGGACATATCTTGATATTGCGGAGAAGACAGGTGCGTCTACTGCGACAATCAGCAGGGTAAACCGTTCGCTTAATTATGGTAATGACGGGTATGACAGAGTATTTGAAAGACTTGGCATGCTTGAGAAAGAGTCAGAAGACAATAAGTAATCAATATGAAGCAATGTAAAAGGGAACTGTCAGTACTGGCAGTTCCCTTAATTTATACGGATTATTTCTTTTTGTCTGTTTTATCAGACTTCTCAGGCTGCTTTGGCGCATGCTTGGCAGAGTAATCATCAATCAGACTTTCAATCATGTTCTTCTTCATGTATACATCAAAGCTTAAAAGACATACAAGACTGAAGAACTGTAAGAATTCTCTGTCATCATCATCCTTTACATCTGTAAATGCATTACTTGCCTGTTCAGACTTTGCAAATATATCTTTAGATAAGGGTCTTGCAAGAGAGGATTCCATTGAAAAAATCTCTTTATATATATAATCCAGATCCGGCTTGGAACCTTCATCAAAGAATTTCTCAGTGAGAGGATTGAGCATTTTCTGTATATCACTTATTGAGAGAATGTTCTTAAAGTAATAGATAAATGTAAGGATATATATATGCTCCTTAGAGTACTTTTTCTTTACTGGTGATGGCAGCAGATTGTTCTTGGCATAGTTGTTAATCATCGTTTTGGTTAGTACTTTATCATCAGTGGTACGCTTTGTATCGTGAAGATGTTCATACATAAATGTTGTAACCTGATCCATGTACAGATTGATGTTAGGCACATCTCCGGGTTTTATATAGTTAAGAGCGGACATATCTTTAAGAATACCGCTCATAAGCTCTTTAATATCGTTGTTCATATGTTCCTCATTTCTTTAAAAATGCGTATTCATGAGAGAATACATTTATATTAATGCTTAAGCTATATTATATAGTTTTTAAAACCACATTTCAAGTAGGAATAATATAATGAACTTTAGCATAGTGTATTGTGCATATTATGATATTTTAATATTTATTACAACGGTATAAAATATGTTTCATAGGAGCAAATATTCGTGACATTTTGCTCCTGATATATTATAATGAAAAAGGTTTTTTAAGAATTCTGGGAGACAGAATTCGGATGCACCAGAGGGTGATATGTGCCAGAAAGCGGCACAGGAATGGAGGATTATTATGGGTATTTTAACAAGATTCAAGGACATTATGAGCGCTAACATCAATGCACTTCTCGATAAGTGTGAAGATCCAGAGAAGATGATTGACCAGTACATGAGAAATCTTGAGAGCGACCTTGGAAAGGTTAAGGCAGAGACAGCTTCAGTTATGGCTGAGGAGACAAGATGTAAAAGAGAGCTTGATGAATGCACAGCAGATGTTGCCAAGTATCAGTCATATGCAGAAAAGGCTCTTAAGGCTGGCAATGAGGCAGATGCAAGAACATTCCTTGAGAAGAAGCAGCAGTTAGTTTCTAAGCAGGCTACATTACAGCAGACATATAATATTGCAGCAGACAATGCAGCTAAGATGCGTCAGATGCATGATAAGCTCTGCAAGGATATCCAGTCTCTTGAAGCAAGAAGAGATGCAGTTAAGGCTAAGGTTGCAGCAGCTAAGGCTCAGGAGAGAATCAACAAGGTTGGTTCAAGTGTTAACAGTGTTGGAACAAGCATGGATGCATTCGGTAAGATGGAGGCTAAGGCTAATAAGATGCTTGATCAGGCTAATGCAATGGCAGAGCTTAACCAGACACAGCTTGAGGCAGATGTTGACAGTCTTGCAGCTAAGTATGATGCAGAGCCAGCTAACACAGCAGTTGATGATGAATTAGCAGCACTTAAGGCTCAGATGGGCTTATAATTCAGAAGCACATTTATAATGAGATAAGCAATACATAGATAAGGAGAGGGAACATGGGATTATTCAAAGGGCAGTTTGCCAACGTAGTTGAATGGGAAGAGTACAGAGATGATATAATCTTCTGGAAATGGACCAACAGAGAAATCAAGAAAGGCAGTAAGCTGATTATCCGCGCCGGCCAGGATGCAATCTTTATGTACAATGGTAAGATTGAAGGTATTTTTAAGGACGAGGGAAGCTTTGATATTGAATCACAGATTATTCCATTCTTATCAACACTTAAAGGCTTTAAGTTTGGCTTCAACAGTGGAGTAAGAGCTGAAGTTTTATTCGTTAATACTAAGGAATTCACAGAGAAGTGGGGAACTAAGAATCCTATTCTTATTCCAACACAGGCACTTCCAGGTGGCATGCCAATAAGAGCTTTCGGTAACTTCTCGTTTTCAGTATCTGATTACATTACGCTTATAGACAAGGTAGCAGGTGTAAAGCAGATGTACACTGTTGCAGATGTTAAGGAAAGAATATCAGCAGTTCTTGACCAGCTTCTTATGAAGTGGATTTCTAAAGAAGGCAAGGATATGTTTAATCTTCAGGCTAATGCTTATGATATCTCAGCGGGTATTAAGACAGACCTTGATATGGAGATGAGCAAGTTAGGAATCACAATAACAAGCTTTACTATCTCAAGCTTCTCTTATCCGGAAGAAGTACAGAAGATGACTAATAAGGCAGCTTCTCAGGCAATGGTTGGAGATATGAACAGATATACACAGATGGCTATGGCTGATAGTATCGGCAATTCAAGAGGCGGTTCGAATATTGCCAGTGATATGATGCAGCTCCAGATGGGAATGCAGGTTGGACAGCAGATGATGAATAACATGAATACTGCAATGAATAATAATGCAAATGTGTCAGGTGGCACAGCACCTAAGTTCTGTCCTAACTGTGGAACACCAACTAATGGCGCTAAGTTCTGTTCTAACTGTGGAACAAAGCTTGCATAAGCTGACAATTAGTAATATGTGAATTTAATAAATAACAATCAGGGATGTTGTCATATTGGCTTGGCAACATCCCGTTGTTTTTGTATAATGTGGTAGTTGGCAGAAATAAGGTGGACATAGATTTCACATTTGCATGAAGGTGGATATATGAGATTAGAAGATTTGAATGACAGCCAGAAAAGGGCAGTTAAATATACAGATGGCGCGCTGCTTATTATTGCCGGGGCAGGCTCTGGAAAGACGCGTGTGCTTACGAACAGAATTGCATATTTAATAGAAGAATGCGGAGTAGACCCATATAATATTATGGCAATAACATTTACTAATAAAGCTGCAAGAGAGATGAAAGAACGAGTTGAGACTACTGTGGCACAGGGTGCAGGGGCTGTATGGGTAAGTACATTCCACTCAACATGCGTGAGAATTTTAAGAAGATACATAGACAGAATTGGATACGATAATAACTTTACGATATATGATACGGACGACCAGAAGTCTGTAATCAAGGATATATGTAAGAAGATGAATATAGATACGAAGATGCTTAAAGAGCGTGCAATTATGAGTAAGATTTCATCTGCTAAAGATGAGTTAAAGACTCCTGATGAGTTCGAGCTTGAGGTAGGTAACGACTATAATCTCAGAAGAATTGCAGGTGTATACAGAGAATATCAGAAGACGCTTAAGCTTAATAATGCGCTTGATTTTGATGATCTGATATTCAAGACGGTTGAGCTGTTCCAGAGTGATGCAGAGGTGCTTGAGCATTATCAGGACAGATTCAGATATATAATGGTAGATGAGTATCAGGATACTAATACATCACAGTTTAAGCTGGTTGCAATGCTTGCGGCAAAGTATGGCAATATATGTGTGGTTGGTGATGATGACCAGTCTATATATAAGTTCCGTGGAGCAAACATTTATAATATTCTTAACTTTGAAAATGTGTTTACAGGCGCTAAGGTTATAAAGCTTGAGCAGAATTACCGTTCAACGCAGACTATTCTTAATGCTGCAAATGCTGTGATAAGTAATAATGTCGGCAGAAAGAGCAAGTCACTCTGGACAGATAACGGAGAGGGCGAGAAGGTCAATTATACTCTGTATGAGAACGGATATGATGAGGCAGAAGGCGTTGCGAGTGGTATTGCAGAGTATGTAAGGGATGGCTGGAATTATAATGATGTTGCCATTCTTTACAGAACTAATGCACAGTCAAGAGCCCTGGAAGAAAAGCTGATGATTCACAACATTCCATATAAGATATATGGCGGACAGAATTTCTATCAGCGAAAGGAAATCAAAGATATTCTTGCTTATCTTAAAACTATTGATAATGGTCTTGATGGTCAGGCGGTTAAGCGAATTATAAATGTTCCGAAGAGGGGAATTGGTAATACTACGATTGACAGATTGCAGGAATATGCAGATTTTAATGATATTACTTTCTGGGAAGCACTTGTCAATGCAAAGGATATTGACACAATAAAGAATGCGGCACTTTCCAAGTTAGAGCCATTTGTTGACCTTATTGGAAGACTGCGTGCCAAGGAAGAATTCATGTCATTAAAGGAGCTTGCTGAGGCTGTAATTGAGGATACAGGATATATCGAGAGCCTTTCACAGAATGAAACGGTGGAAGAGGTTGAGGCAAGACGCGAGAATCTGGATGAATTCATTAATAAGGTTGTAAGCTATGAGGAGGGCTGTAAGGAAGCAGGCGAAGAGCCTACACTTTCAGGACTGCTTGAAGAAGTTGCATTAATAGCGGATATTGATAATCTGGATGAGTCAGAGCCTCATGTAATGCTGATGACACTGCATAGTGCGAAAGGTCTGGAATTCCCAATCGTGTATATGACAGGAATGGAGGATGGACTTTTTCCAAGCTATATGACAATTGTGTCAGATGATTCAACTGAGATTGAGGAAGAGAGAAGACTGTGTTATGTAGGAATAACAAGAGCAGAGAAAATACTTAATCTTACAAGTGCCAAGTCGCGTATGGTGCGTGGTGAAACACAGATGAATAAGGTTTCAAGATTCATTAATGAAATTCCTAAGGAATATATGCACATAGAAAACAATTCCAGTGGGTATGCTAAAGGCAGGATTGCATATGGCGGTACATCAGATGAGCCGGATACAAAAGGCATTAACATGCGTGCAACAGCCAGATCAATTCTTAGCAGCTACGGAAGCGGCACACCAGGCGGAAGGGCAGCAGGAACATATAGTTCAAGAAAGGTTAAGATAAATGGCGGTTCTAATCCGGGATTCGGAAAAGATCCTATGGAATTATTTGACCTTAAGAAACCAGAAAAGAGGAAGACTCCGGCAGATTCTGTAAGAAGTGCTTATGCAGGAGTGCCTACACGAAGCGGCTTATCTTCAAGAAATGTAATAGGTGCTGCAAGAGGTGCAGATATAAGTGCAAAATCTTCAGGCGGACTTGGCTACAGTGTCGGTGATATGGTGAGCCATGTGAAATTCGGCGAAGGAAAGGTACTTGCTATAGAGGATTCAGCAAGAGACTATATGGTAACAGTTGAATTTGCAGAGTACGGACAGAAGAAAATGCTGGCAGGATTTGCCAGACTTAAAAAACTATAATGACAAATGTTTAACACTATGCTATAATACATTTATTAAATCCGTGGTATGAAAGGAGATATTGTTATGAGTAAAGAAAAATTAGATGAGCTTATCGCAGCTACTAAATTAGGAGAACTTATTAGCAAGAAGGAAGATGAAGATAAGAAATGCTGCAAGAAGTGCAGCACAATTATCATAGCTGTTCTTGCTATCGTTGGTGCAGTTGCAGCAGTTGCTGGTATTGCTTATGCTGTATACAGATATTTTACACCAGATTATTTAGATGACTTCGATGATGAAGATTTCGAAGACGAAGATTTTGACGATGATTTCGAGGATGAAGACATCGAGAAGTAATGTAATAAGTGCGATATGATTGAAAGCCACAGCCGGCTAAGATATGTCCATTAGGATATATAAGCGGTTGTGGCTTTTTTATTGCATAATATTTAATTATTTCTTAATTGACATAGGGGTGTAATCAGTGTTATATTACTCAACCCTGTTATAAAGCAAAATTTAAGGGGAGGAAAGGAAAGCAGGAATTTATGACATTTTATCAGGAGTTACAGTTAAGCTCGGCTGGTTCAAAACAGCTTATCAAGAACACACAGGATTCTAAAGAGAAAAGAAGACATATTCTTATATATAATTTTAAGGTGTATCTTGTTATGATATTCTGCGTCGCAGTAGTTACAGTATTCAGTAAGCTGCTGGGGAATAATAACAGCGTTGTCGGAGTTACAGTGCTTCTTGCGGTGCTGGTATTAAGACAGGCGGATTTTGGAATTAAGACATCACATGGATTGATTTCGATAATGGGAATATATGCGATATTGATAGCAGGACCGAGGGTTTCCAATATGGTACCGCCAGTTGCTGCATTTGTAATAAATATTGTGTGTATTATGCTTCTTATGATAATGGGATGTCACAATGTAATTATGTATAATCATTCAACATTTGTTCTTGGGTATCTTTTGCTACAGGGATATGATGTCACAGGCCATGAATATATGATGAGAGTTGTGGGACTGCTTGCCGGGATGTTAGTATGCATGATTATTTTCTATAAGAATCAGAGGAACAGACCATATAGAAGAACATTTTGGGATTTGTTTAAGGAATTTAATATTAATTCAGCAAGGACAAGATGGTACATTAAGCTTACATTTATCGTATCAAGCGCTATGCTGATTGTTTCACTGATGGGACTGCCTAGGGCAATGTGGATTGGAATTGCGTGCATGTCAGTGTGTCTGCCGTTTTCTAAAGATGTTGATAAGAGAATTGGAAACAGGGCATTGTTTAATGTTGTTGGATGTGCGATTTTTGCAGTGATGTATATAGTTCTGCCAGAATCAATGTATCCGTATATAGGCATGATAGGTGGTATCGGAGTCGGATATTCCGCTGGTTATGCATGGCAGACAGCTTTTAATACATTTGGCGCATTATCAATTGCGGCGGGACTTTTTGGAATGCCTTATGCAGTTGCATTACGTATAGGACTGAATGCTGCCGGGGCTGCTTATACATGGCTGTGTGACAAGGTACTTGAAAGAATACATTCTGCAGTGCAGGCAAAGAATGCCAGCGTGGTGGAGTAAATGTGACTACTATACTTTAGCACATTTTTCTGATAAAATTATATAAGGTATGCCGTTATGTGAATAAGTGCTGCCAGAAACTATTAATATGTTAATAACAGGCACAATTCATGTGCGGAATGGAGTATAGATTGAAAAAAGGAAGCGTATACGAAGGCAAAGTTGAAAAGGTTGATTTCCCTAACAAGGCGACAGTGTGGGTGACAGATGAGGACGGACAGAAGGAAAAAGCAATCGTCAAGAACGCAATTCCTGGACAGACTGTCAGATTCTGCGTGAATAAGAAAAGAAAAGGACACTGCGAAGGCAGACTTATGGAAGTTGTTGAGAAGAGTCCACTTGAAACCAACCCGGCATGTCCACATTTTGGCAAATGCGGTGGCTGCACTTACCAGACAGTAGCTTACGAGGAACAGTTAAAGATTAAGAGCGCACAGGTGGAAAAGCTTCTTAGCGAAGTTGTTTCGGGTGAGCTTCCATTTGAGGGGATAATCGGAAGCCCGGTTACAGAAGAATACCGTAATAAGATGGAATTTTCATTTGGCGATGAGTACAAGGACGGTCCGCTTGCACTCGGACTTCACAAACGAAACAGCATGTACGATATTGTTCCGGTTACAGAATGTAAGATTATTGATGAGGATTACAGAAAGATTCTCACATGCGTTCAGGATTATGCAATAGAGAAGGAGCTTCCTTTCCAGCACAAGTTAAGCCACGAGGGGTATCTGCGTCATCTTCTTGTAAGAAAGTCTGTAAAGACAGGGCAGATTCTTGTTGATATCGTTACAACAACTCAGATTGAGCATGATTTCACAGAGCTTGTAAACCGCCTGACATCAATTGAATATAAGGGCACTCTTACAGGTGTTCTCCATACATTTAACGACAGCCTTGCAGATGCAGTAATTAACGAGAAAACTGAGCTTCTGTATGGTCAGGATTATATTGAGGAGGAACTTCTGGGCTTACGTTTCAAGATAACACCGTTCTCATTCTTCCAGACTAATTCTCTTGGAGCGGAAGTGCTTTACTCTAAGGCACGTGAGTATGTGCTTTCTGGCGGATTTGGAGATGTGGCTGGCAGTAAACCGGTTATATATGACCTGTATACAGGTACTGGTACGATTGCACAGATGTTATCTTCAGTTGCCAGCAAGGTTATCGGTGTTGAGATTGTTGCGGAAGCTGTTGAGGCTGCTAAGAAGAATGCAGCCCAGAACGGTCTTACTAATTGTGAGTTCATTGCAGATGATGTCTTAAAGGCACTTGATAATATTGAGATTAAGCCAGATTTCATTGTACTTGACCCGCCTCGTGACGGAATCCACCCTAAGGCACTTGAAAAGATTATTGATTACGGTGTCGACAGAATGGTGTACATTTCCTGCAAGCCTACTTCGCTTGCAAGAGACCTTATTACTTTGCAGGAGAGAGGGTATAAGGTGGAGAAGTGCTGCTGTGTGGATATGTTTCCTAATACGGGGCATGTGGAGACCGTGTGTTTGCTGTCGAAGAAACCTTGATTTTATGTGGGTTAGCGGGCTTTTTTAGAGAATATGTACCTGTGTTTTTAGCAGAGAAAAATGTATACAGAAAATAGAAATTTAAGAGGGGTGCAAAAATTTGTTGAAGCATCAGTTGTGCGCCGGAATAGTATCGGTTGTAATTAGGTGTCTGCGAATAGTTGCACCCCTTATTTTATTTGACCTAAAATTAGTCTAAAATAAGGCTGTTTTTGGTTGTAGAAATGTACATAATAATATATAATAACATATGGAATGGCTTCTGTGCTTTTGAAGTGCAGGAGCTTTTTTGTTAACAGAATAAATGTTGTTTAGGAGGTAGTACATGAATTTCAAAGCGGATTGGAGCTTTCTGGAAAAAATAAGTATGGGAGCTGTGGCTTCTCAAGAAGTAATAAGGCAGCTCAATTCATGTGGTCATCAAATAATTGAATTGGAACGATACAGCACATCAAATAAAATATGGTCTACAAAGATTAAAAGATTAAGACTTCCAGATTTAATATGTTTGAAATGTGGTAGAAGAATAGAATCAAGGGCTAAATCAAATTTAGATGTTAGAATGTCTGACAACGAAAATAATCCAGACAGAAGATGGGATGCGGGATTAAGTGATAAAGACCTTGTTGCCTTTATACAGTGTTCAAAAGATGAAAATGGCTGGTATCCAGCTAAAACAGTAAATTATTTTGATGCAAAGAGTATGCGAGATACGGTTGGAAAAAGTAAGTTAGGGGAGCCCAAATCTGCAGGCGAGGGGGCTGAAAGGGATAGAGTTTGGCCAACTTCAATACCATCAAAAGATGGTGAGGTAATAGATATTATAACATTAGCAGATAAAGTTCAGATTAAAGTTAAATATGATGATGGTTCTAGACCATATACATATTCAATTAAAAATGATAAGGGATATCATGTGTATGTTAATGTTGGAGATCACTTTGAAGCAAATGCAACTATGATAGCCGGTGTTCCAACAAACAAAACGAATATGGATTCGTGTTGTGCAACCTACGATTTTCTTAATGATTTGAGAAGTACTGTAAAAGAAATTAGATATGCAGGAGTTAAAGCGCTAGGGTATCTTGCAAAGAATAGTACAAATGTAAATGAATTGAAAAACTTACTCCTTACAGAGGTTGACCATAGAATTAAGTTGGAGATTTATGCGTCACTTTTACGTCTAGGAGAAGACTTGTGGGATGAATTTAAATGTTATGCAATGTCAATAAGTGAAGAAATGTACAGGTTTGAGTATGTTTTGATACTAGGAGAATTAAGTGCGTTGTCAAAGGCTACTGATGAACTATGTAGAATTGCGCTTGATAGTAGCTATGACAGCGAATTACGTTCGGCAGCAGCCTGGGGAATTTCTGTAAATATTAATACGTTAGATAGACTTATGAGTATTGCGAGTGTCGTGGATGATAGTGTTGCGTCTCATTCAATTGCTAATATTATAGAAAATATAAATGATACACTTATTTGTAAATTATTTGATACTGTAACCAATGAAGAATTGGGAGGCATTGCTTTGAAGATATTAACGGATTCTGATAATATTAGTAAAGAGGCTGTTGAGAGAACGTATCAAGCAGTAAGTGGAGATGTTATAAAAATGAAATGGTGTGCTATGGCTATTGGTTTAATGGGAGCTGAAGGATTTGATAAGGATAAAATTAGGCTAATAGCACCTGATTATTTCGAGACGATTAGAAATTTATGGGATTATAGCAAATCAACAGTTAGTGACTATAGAACCGGTGAAATTGAATTTTTACGAAAGCAGAGTTTTTAGTTGACTTTAGACTAGGATTAGACTAATATCAGACTACGGAGGTTGATATGAAACAGAATAGAATATTTCTTGATAGCTATGTTTTGCAGCAAGATATGAGAATTCGGATGCCAAAAGCAATATTGGAAAATACTAATGCAATAAAAGGTAAAACGATATTTGATGTTTTTTATGACGCTGAAGAAGATGCAATAGTGCTAAAAAAGAAAATAGGAAAAGAGGAAGATAAATGAGTGGATATTCTACAAATCTAGGCCAATGCATATGTGGAGATTCTCTGGAGGAATTGACCAAACTAGATGATGCAAGTATAAATCTGGTCGTAACAAGTCCACCATTCGCACTTCAAAGAAAGAAAGCGTATGGTAATGAAGAACAAGAAAACTATGTCGATTGGTTATGTCAGTTTGCAAGATTGGTGTATCAGAAATTACGTGATGACGGAAGTTTTGTAATTGATATAGGTGGTGCTTATGAAAAAGGAGAACCATCATATAGTTTGTATCAGTTTCGAGCGTTAATAAAAATGGTTGATGAAATAGGCTTTAAGTTGGCACAGCCATTTTATTGGCATAATCCGTCGGCTCTGCCTGCACCTATTGAGTGGGTTAATAAAAGAAAATTAAGAGCAAAAACTTCAGTAAATACAGTATGGTGGTTATGCAAAAATCCGAAAGAGTGTAAAGCTGATGTAAGAAACGTACTTACTCCATATTCAAGTAAAATGAAAAACTTAATTAATCACCCGGAGCAATATATTAAAGGTGACAGTGTTGAAAGGCCTTCTGGTCATGTTTTAACAATTTCATCATGGGCAAAAGATAATGGAGGTGCAATTCCACCTAATATGCTTCAATTCCCCAATAGTGAAAGTAATAGTCAATATTTAAGATATTGTAAGAAATGTGGTGTGAAGGGGCATCCTGCGAGATTTCCGATGGCGTTACCAGAGTTTTTTATTAAATTTCTAACTTCTGAGGGAGATCTTGTAGTCGATATATTTGGAGGAAGCAATACAACGGGGATGACTGCTGAAGGACTTAATCGTAGGTGGAAAACATTTGAAATTTCACAAGAATATGTAGCGGCCTCAGCATTTAGATTCGTGAAAGATGATGTAGATGCACAAACTATATACGACGGTATTATGGCAGGAAATGACATTGAAATCTAAGATAGATTTTCCCGTCAGGAACCAGTCCTGGCGGGATTTCCTAGTTAATTGAATCTGGATCAATTGGATTGTTCGGATTTATGGGGTATACTTTAATGCCATGTTCTCTAACATATTTTACGGGTATTTTGGGATTATTTAGATGTGCCATGGTTTGAAGCTTTTCTTCCCAGTGTTGGTATAGTGGTTCCAGCATATCTGGAGTCATAACATACATTTCAGCAAGATTTATTCCATAATAAATGGCGAATGTCCAAGGGACTTGTCGATATTTTGCAATTATGTCATGAGTAGTGTGATGATTAGTACTGAAACCTGAAGCTGATGTTTCAAGATTTATGGATTTCATTTCCCATTCTGTTCCGCTTGCTGAAATACAATCATTACCTTCTCTACCTGGAAGAATTGACATGTTAAGATAAATTAGCTGTTGCAATACTTTTGCTCCATTATCTTGAAATATGTCAGGGATTCCGTATGCTTGAGCCATTTGGTTTAACTCGTTAAGATTACCCCATAGCTGTTCAATTCGAGCAATTTCAGCGCGATGTCTTTTATCATAAAAGCCCATTTCTGCACCTCCTTTAACAATGATATAAAGTAATTATATCATTAATTATGTATATACACCAGAGATTTGTTGATGAAAGGAAAAATATGTCGAATTGGGTAAAAGGAATATATAAAAAGGAATTGCCTAATAGATTCAGGTGTGAAGTGGATGTAGGAGGCAAGACATATATGTGTTATCAACCATTATCTTTTAAGTTAAATAAGATAATGGATCCGGAAGAAAAAGAAGTTCTACTAACAAAGATAAACAAAGAAGATTCTGATTTAGCTTATATTGTGTATGCGATCGGCATAGATAAAAAGAATTATGCTCTACTTAATTTGCAATTGGTAAATCAAATCTTTAGAGATAACATTGATTCTAGAAAATTTTTGTTTTTGGGAAAGCGAAGTAATGTTATTTGTGAGAAGAAAATAGAACGGTTAAAAACGGATTTGTATGTGCAAGATACAAACACAGTTATTGAGGTTAAAACAATTTTTTCGTTTGAAAAGGAAGTTTTGTTTCCGAACATAAAATCATACAGAATTCAAAGACAAATTGAAGAATTGACATATTTATTAGAGGGCGGTTATAAGGCAGTTTTAATCTTTGCAGTGTTAACTCCATGTCCAGAGAAAATAATAATTAACAGAAAGAATTCAGTATTCTTTGAAGCTGTGAGGTTAGCAAATAGAAATGGATTAATAATAAAAGCTTATAGAATAGAAAATGTAAATATAAAACCAAAAGTAGGAAAAGAAATACAAGTGGTATGGGAGTGAGAAATGGATAGAAAACAACAAATTGAGTTGACAAATATGTGCTTGATATATGACGAAAATAGAATTCTTGTGGAAGAAAAAAGGAAAACAAAGTATGTAGGAGGATTAGTTTTTCCAGGTGGTCATATTGAACCAGGAGAAAGTCTATTACAATCGGTTATAAGAGAAATGAAAGAAGAAACCGGATTAGATATTTATGAGCCACAGCCATGTGGATTCAAAGATTGGATACAAGATGATGGAACAAGATACATTGTTCTGTTATATAAAACAAATAAGTTTTCAGGAACACTTAAATCTTCAGAGGAAGGAAAAGTATTCTGGCTTGATAGAAAAGATATTGATGGTGCAAATTTAATTTGGAATATGCGAGAATTATTGGAAATATTTGAAACAGATCAATATTCTGAATTCTTTTTCGAATATAAGAATGGTAAACATGAACCTGGAAAGTTATTAGGATAGGAGGTTGTTTGATTGAAACAAAAGATGCTGCGTACATATGAATTAGCATACTCGTATCTTGTCAATATTCTTCCTAATGGATTATCAGAGGTGGATTTACAAAAATACTTTGTAGGAGACAGAAGAAATTTTGTTTCAGTGAATGATATATATGAGCAGCTTATTTATTCTGCACAAAATTATCAGGGTATGCCGAATGTGATTGAGTATGATCAGCGTCGGGAACAAATAAAGAGAATTCTAAAAAATTTTGACCTTAATCAGATAAGAAAACTAGATATCGAAGAGGTATATTACAAATTTAGGAAAGCTTTTAATGTTACGAGTAGAGATACAAAACAAAATAGTTGGCGAAAATGGAGTAAATCCTGCATAGAATCAGCAGATTTTATGAGTGTTTTCAATGATTCTGATGATTTCAGAAATTTTGTAAAACAGTTTAATTATAATAAATTAACTATGATGGCACTGCCACTGTTGATTTCAACTAAGATATCAGGAATAGGTTTTTCACTTGCGTGTGATTTCTTAAAAGAACTGGGTTTTTTGGATTATCCTAAACCAGATGTACATTTAATAGAAGTATATAGCCAGCTTGGATTATCAGAAAAGGATCCGATTTCGGTGTTTGAAGCAATTGTTGATATGGCAGAATTCTGTAAAGAAATAGATCCTGATGTTACACCATATAAGATTGATAAAATTATGTGGCTTATTTGTTCGGGAAAATTTTATTTAGATGGAATATTGATTGGGAAACATAAAGAAGACTTTATTAATGTGATGAGAGGTGATTTATTTGGAAAATAAAAATTGGATATTCTCGGATGAGTACAAGAAGATGATTGAGAATATGAATCAAATTAAAAAGAATTTATCACCTGTATTTGATACATTGTGTCGGAATAATTTACAGTTAAATTCCATATTAAAAACAAGTATTAATCCAGAAAAGTTAAGCGTTATTACGGGATTTAAGAACCAGATGGTAGATTTTACCAGGTTTTCAAAACAACTTTCGGGGGTGTTTCCATCTTTTCAACTATCTGAAGAAGCGAAAGAATTTATACGGGAAGTAAAAGAAAGTGAGAGCTTATCGGAAGAAGAGTTTGAAAAAAAGTATGGTACCGAATTCGAAGCATGTAAGACTTTAGGAGAACATGGATGGGTTGTTTCTGGACATAGCAATCCAAGATATATAAAGAATTGGTATAGAGCACTTATTGAAGGAGAACCGGATAAAATTATATGTTTTTTTGAAGAAGATGATGGTCGTGTTATAAAAAATATCACTGCTACTTTGGAACAAAAATATGATGATCCGGTAAATAAAAATTATTATTCTCGAGGAATGAAAGCATTTCAAGATAACGACTACATGACCTCTGCAATGTATTTGGTTGGTTTATTAGAAGCAAGAGTAAATGCATTGGTTCAGTTCCCACCAAAAGCAAAATATAGAGAGAAATATTCTGATAAAGGTTTTGTTGATATAAAACAGGAGCAATTTGCAGAAACCAATACTTTTTTTACTAAGAGATATTACTTTTTGGATATATATCCTTCATTAATAGCTTTTTTGAACCGGTTATTTGTAGATGGAGAATATACATTTGAGAGGGGCGTGGAACCACCATACATAAACAGAAATTGGTTATTGCATGGAAAATGTTGCAGAGAAATTGAACGGTTTGAATGTATACAGTTATTAAATGCTCTCGAAACAATAGAAAATGTTTTAGGGAATAAAAAGAAAGAAGGTGACCTTAGTGACAAACAATATGGAGAGAATGAGGTTTGAGATTGCTAGGGCCATTATAACATGCTTTCCGAAGGATTATATTGAAATGGCTTTTGTTGGTGGCGTGTCAGAAAAAGAATTTGTTGATGAAATTGTAGTTGAGTTTATAAAATACGCCTTCGATAATTCTCAGGAAAAGCATCCCCTTAGATATTATGTACCATATGGAGTAGACGAAAATACCGATGAGAGAATGATTTATACCAGGTTGCTTAAATACTGTCAGAAGTATCGTGATCAGGAGTATGACGAATTTAAAAGAAAGGGCGTCGATATCGAGGAACTTAAAGCGAAAAGTATGCAGACAATGGATGAAAAAAAGGAAGGCTATTCAATTACTCCTATGCAATATTTCGAGATGACGAATATTCACGATATGACCGCATTGAAGGCATTTGTTGAAAATAGACTTTCGGATGTCAAGAAAGTGTCGAATACGTCTTTTAAAGAAATGCTGGAAGATTATGATCGAAATGTTGAAGAATGGAAAGAAAAAAGACTTGAAAGTGATTATAATATGGTGTTTTACTCATTAGCCTTTTTTACTATTGATTGGAAATATGGTTTTGAATTTGCATACATGTTAGCTAAGAAAATGGAGCAATTAAAAGTAAAAGAGATAGATAAGAATTTTTTCTCCATTCTGTGTGCGAGAATGACAATACAGTCTTTTCTGGGATGTGAAGTTGGAATTGATAGCAGAATGATTAAGCCGCGACAAAAAATGATCGATATACTTGTGCCGGAGGATCTGAAATGGTCAAACGATTTCGAAGTTGATCAGAGGTGTTATGCAGAATTGCTTGTGATTATGGCCCAGCTCAATAATGGTATCAAATTAGCAAATGGCAATACGCTACGTGAGCAATTTTCTAAGGAGACTACGATGGAAGATTGGGCGTCCTTTTTTAAAGATTATGATATGTTTGGAGCATGGCATAAAAAGGAATTATCGAATAATAGAATTAGGAATATGAGAAAAGTTTTAAACCAGATACATAAATAGCAGAATTCCGGATTTTCGTTCCTAGGAAATTTAAATCATTATATGATAACCTATAATCACAGCAGGGCCCACTGAAAAAGAAAGGATCAGGTGATTATATGGAAGAAAATATAATGGTAAAAGAGGAAATGCCTGTGCAGGCATCAGGTTTTATAGAACAAGCAGCGCGTGATATTTATGCGCAGCATCCACATGAAGTAAAGGCCATACTTTTTGGAGCCGCCTCATTGATTTTAGGATTTGGAGCATATAAAGAATATGAATTAATTCCTAAGTTAGCTATCAGAGAGGAGGTTTAGTATGAGAACTAAGTTAATATACTCAAATCAAGAAAATCATCCAGGATATGGAGCTGGAGAGGGAGATACGGAGAGATACGAGTATCTATGCCCTTGTGGAAAGGGAAGAGTCATAGAGGAACACGATAATATTCCTGGCTTTAGAGATCACGATGTGTGGTTACAGTGTCCGGAATGCTCAAAAAAATACAGACTTGATACATCCGGAGGAGTACGAGGTTGGAAACTGGTCGAGCTTGAAAATGAATAAAATCAAATTGACAACAGAACAAATGTTCGATATAATAACTCTAGGTTCGCTACCTGGAGTTATTTTATTTTGTTAAACAGGCCGATCAATATTAATCCCGGTATTGGAGGTGTGAATGACAATGGAACTGGAAGAATGTATTAAGGATGGATTCGATGATTCCTTAAGAGATTATATTCGCTCTGAAGAATATGTCTCAGCAAAGCAGCAGGAAGGAAGATGCTTGGTTTACTTAGAAAGTTTACTTAATGACAGCCAGAAAAATGCACTTCATGCATTCCTGGATACCACAACAAATACGAACAGCATGCTTATTTCGGAAGCATATATGCATGGAGTTGTGGAGGGTATAGCCTTAAGAAAAAAAGTAGTATCAGAATAAGTTGTAGAAGAAGCCGGCTTTGATTCCCTTTTGAGCTGGTTTTTCTTTGTAGATTTGGAGGCATTTATGGCAGCATTTAAAGCAGGCGATAAAGCCTATATTGTGGAAAGTAACAGAATAGTACGGGAGTGCACAGTCAAACGCGTGACCGGAAAATTGATTATTATTAGATTTGAAAATGGTGGTGGAATACAGGTTAGTGAAAATCGGTTATTTGATACCAAAGAATCAGCGGCGGCAAGTATCCAAAGCGTAAAATCAATGCCGCAAAAGATTAAGAGGAATGGCTTTCATTCACCATATGATTATTGGCATTAATAAAAAGGCCCGACTGGTAATTGCTTACTAGCCGGGTTCTTGTTTTGATGATAAGTAATAGCTTATCTTTCATAAGATTCTGATTTGCCATATGTGATCCCTCTTTTGAAAGCCTGCATAGCGAAGTCGTCATTGATGGCTTGCATTTCTGAAAAGAGCTGATCAAAAATGGGCTGTTTGGCTGGGAGAAGAGTGCTTCTAAAGTCATAATATATTTCGTTGACTTCCTGAATTCGTTTATTGTATTCCGGGGATTCCACGTAGTCTCCCATAATATCTTCTATGGAATCCTGCAGATGATTTACGTCAATATCGTTCACGATAAACCTCCTAACATGGTGCAAAGTTAATGTTGTTACTAAAAGATAAAGCATAGTTTGCATCATCTGAAGATCCACGTTCGCGAGAAAGTCGTAGATATGTTTTCCTGATCTTATATGAATAAGTACAGAATTTTGATATTTTATCTGGCGGTCCAGTGCTGCTTCTTGAGACTACTGGATCATAGGTAATTGCAGCAGGTAGAAGTTTTGTCTCAGTAAAGTAAGAAACGAAATTCTCTAGAAACTGTTTAAAACGCTCTGCTATAGCATGAATAAATTCACGCATGTTTTCATATAATTCCTGCATACGAGATGCAATAGAATCATTAATAGCTTGTACTAACCCGCCAACTCCAGCAAATAATTCAACCATATTAGTTGCTGCATGAGCGATTGGAGAAACACTACTTTCAATAACAGCATTACTTACTTCTAAGGAATCCTCCAGCAATTTTGAAGGAAGACTGTCTGAGATAATCTCAGCGGCTTCAGATGCAGCTTGCAATGCGGGAGAATCATAAATAGTAGTACATGCTTCGACAGCGGAAGTGGTAGATTCAACAATTGAATTATCCAGCATGGAAGATGCCATATTGCAGGCAGTCATTGCACCTTCTAAAGCTCCTGTAGGAATAGAAGCAGCAACTGAACTAACAGTAGCAAGTGCGGCTGACATTCCGGCAACATTTACAGACTGGCTAATTCTATTGCTGACAGCTAAAGTTTCTTCCAATCCATCTATATGAGGAATAGTAATATTCGGAATAATCACATCGTACATATCCTGGCTCAAAATTTCACCACCTTTCTCAAATGTATTTTTCTATAATAATATTATACACCACTATATATAGTGTTTCAAGCGCAATAAATGACTGATTGTACACAATATGCAGTAAGATATCCACAAAGTTGTTCACAGCATATAAGGTGAGGAAAAGGACACAGTGCAAACTTATGTAAAAAAGTATGGCACCGGTCCTTTTAGTTTATGCTGCTTGGAACAATTCAATCATTTGTAACTCGAATGGTTCGTATTCGATTGGTCCATATTGCATCCATTTCTGATAGTATGAGTAAAGGTACATGGAAGCCTCGCCGGATACATCAAAAATTATTGCGACATCCCAAGGAGATTCACATTTTGCAATATTGACAAGTGGTGGAGGAGCAATGCTATATTTTGCAAAAAAATTAGCTTCAGCTTCTTTTTCTTCATAAGAAAGATCATCATTCTCGAAATGTCCAAGATATATGTGTCCTATCTCATGAAAAATCGTCCATCGTTGTCTTTGATTACTGTTAAAGTCATTATAGAAGATAAACCAGCGATACATTCCAGTATCGGGCATCTGTCTTAATACAGAAAAGCCATCGGAGCTATACTCCATAGCAAGTCTGAGCTGATGATCTGTTAGAGAAGAATACGGAACAAGTGTGTAGTATAATTTCCGGGCAATCTCATAACAGTCAATGGGATAAGATACAACCTCGCATTCTTCATACATGAAAAGAACCTCATGCTTTATCTGGTCGTATCTATTGGCGGGTAAAAACAAAAATAATCATCCTTCCTGGTCATCTGACTCAAAAAGTGCATTTACCAACTCTGTTTTCTGTTTTCTTGTCATATACTGCGCGTTACGAGCGATTAGCCGATGAATCTGGTAGTATTCGCTATCGAAATCACTTTTTTCTTCTGTTCCTAATAAGTAATCAGAAGTGGTGTGTAGCGCATTTGCGATATTAGCAATGACCGGTCCTTTAGGGGTTCGATCACCGCTGATATATCGTGACATGGAAACTTCAGTGACACCAACTTTGTCAGCAAGCTCTCTCTGTGTCAATCCGCTTTTTTTCAATAAATCAGCAATCCTACCTCCTAAGTTATTTTCGTTCATTGTATTTACCTCTTTCTAAATATGGATTTGCATATGCTTTGCATGGCTCTTTCAGCTCTGCGTCTTTTGCATTTTGCAGTGTATGGCTTACTTTCTTTTTTATGGGGATTTTCTGCTTACTTTCTATCGCATATGGTGTGGCCATCATACCAAGCGATCCTTTCTATTATATACAGCCCCGATGATTTTAATTCAGCACCAACTGGTTGTTGCATTAATGACTGGCTCTATCTAGTCCTGCACTACAGCAATCACGCAAATACTCTTGCATTCTCTTTTGTAGTTTTTATCATTGTTCTTTTTCGTTTGTTAATGAGGATTGCTTCTTCATTTACCGAAAGTATAACAGAACTTACCAAATGTGTCAATAGAAAAAATAATTGGAAAGTGTGAAAATGCCGAAAAAGCCTGTAAATAAAAGAAATTCCAGAATGAAAGTAAAAACAAATGGTAAATTCGGTGTTGACAACTTACCGTTTGTTTAATATAATCTATGTAAACTTACCGAAAGGAGGAAGCGAGATGAATGTTCGAATGCTTAAAGCAAAGCGCGTGGAGCGCAACCTTCGTCAGAAGGATCTGGCAAATGCTCTTGGAATCACAGAGAAAGCAATGTGCCATAAAGAATGTAGCGAAGAGAACAAGTTCAAAGCGACAGAGATGTTAACTCTGGTTGATGAGCTAAACTTATCGTTCTCGGAGTTTGATGCTATTTTTTTTAATCACGAACTTACCAAACGTTTAAGAAGAACAGCTCAAAAACAAACAACTGGAAAGTAATAGTGAAAGAAAAAGGAATGGAATCAACCACCTGCCCTGGAAAGCTAACGGAAGATACACATTCCCAAATCAACTGAGAACAGTATACCATAGCTGTTCTGGAAAGGAAAGAAAATTTTATGGATAAGATTTTTATTTGTTCTCCATATAGAGGAGACGTCAAAAAGAACATCGAAAACGTAAAACGTTATTGCAACTATTTCTCATATGAAGGAATTCCGATTGCACCTCACTTATATTTCACACAGTTTCTGGATGAAAAATATGACAGATATAAAGGAATGCGTTGGGGGAAAGCACTTCTGGCTGAATGTAAAGAAATGTATGTTTTTGCTGATGAAGTAACCGAAGGCATGATTGAGGAAATCCAAGAAGCGCGTAAGCTGCATATTCCAATTAAGTTTTATAACTCTGATATGGAAGAAATCAACTACGATGCGCTGATTATTAATGATCGCATCGGCGTGGGATATAAGCAGATTATTGAAGAAACCATAAATCCGGATGGAGGAAAACATATCTGCCCATATGCAGGAAAGTGTAGCAAGAGCTGTGCGAAGGAGCCTGAGAAAAAGGAATCGGACAAACCTGTAGTAACTGAGAATGATGGAAATGATTGGAGAGCCAGACTCTTAGCTCATTTCACCAGAGGACATTAAGGAGGTAGCGACATATGACACCGATTGAAGCAATTAATAATGTAGCAAAAGCATATCAGGATTTAGCAGTTGTGCTTCTTGCAGTAGCGGATAAGACAGTAGGAGTTCCAGCAGGACAGGCTATGAAGGTAGATTCGGAAGAAGCTCCTGGAAGTAAGGAAAATAAGACTGCAAAGGATACGAAGTCAGTAAAAAAAAGTATCACGATTGAGCAGGTACGTGCAGTTATGGCGGAAAAGAGCCAGGCCGGACTTACTTCTAAAGTGAAGGAACTGTTGGAAAAGTACGGAGCGAACAAGCTCTCTGCAGTTAACCCTGATGATTATGCAGATTTGATGGAAGAAGCTGCGCAGCTTAAATAGGAGGTATTGACATGAGCGATTTTAATAGAGGCGACATTGTGTTTGTAGAGAATCCGATGCAGACACCACATGGACATGTAGTAGCTGGTAACCATCCGGCGGTAGTGATTCAGAATGATGCTGGAAATGAGCATTCCAATAACCTGATTATTGCCTATATCACATCTCAGCTTAAGAGACTGGAGCTTCCAACACATGTGGTTCTTCAGTGGTATGGCGGACTTAAGAAGGTGTCTGTAGTTCAGACAGAACAGCTTGCCACTATCGACAAAGGTGATGTGATTTCAGTTATCGATCATCTTACAGATGCAGATATGGCAAGAGTTGACAGAGCCATTATCGCATCTCTTGGACTGGAGGTGAGAGCTTAATGCCACCAGAGGTACATTCGGTCCTCGGTGCATCGGCTGCGGACAGATGGATGAATTGTACTCCATCTGCCCAGCTTACAGCCAGTATGGAGGATGAGACAACAACTTTTGCTGCTGAGGGTACAGCGGCGCACGCTCTCTGTGAATGGAAAGTTCGTAAGGCATTAAAGATGAGAGCTGGAAGAAGACCAACCAGTGATTACTGGACAGATGAGATGGAGGAGTTCACTGATGATTATCGTGACTTCATCATGGATTTGGTCGGACAGGCAAAGCAGCATTGTAAGGATCCGGTGACACTGATTGAACAGCATTTAGATTTCTCTTGTTATGTGCCAGACGGTTTTGGTACGGGAGATTTCCTTTTGGTAGCGGATAAGGAATTGAATGTTGTGGATTTCAAGTATGGAAGGGGCGTGGCTGTGTACGCAGACCACAATCCACAAATGATGCTTTATGCGCTTGGGGCATTGAATTTGTTTGATTGCTTGTATGACATCGAGCAGGTAACAGTGACGATTTTCCAGCCAAGATTATCAAGTATCAGTACTTGGACCATTACTGCAGCAGAGCTTTATCAGTGGGCCGAGGAAGTATTAAAGCCGAAGGCAGAGCTTGCAGCCAAGGGAGAAGGCGAGTTTGTATCCGGATCCTGGTGCAGATTCTGTAAGGCAAGAAATACGTGTCGTGCAAGAGCTGAGAGTTTCTTGGAACTTGCCAAGATGGAGTTCCAGCCGCCAGCACTTTTATCTGATGAAGAAGTCGCAGAGGTGATGGAAAAAGCAGACGAGCTTAGTAAGTGGGCCAATGATGTGATGGCGTATGCGCAGGCGGAAGCTATCGAAAATGGAAAACATTGGAATGGTTATAAGCTGGTAGAAGGCCGGTCAGTGAGAAAATTCTCGGACGAAGCCAAGGTGGAAGCGGCAGCAAAAGAGGCTGGTTACACAGACATTTATAACAAGTCACTGATTACGCTTACAGCTTTTGAAAAACTTATGGGTAAGAAAAACTTTGCTGATGTTTTGGGACAGTATGTTACAAAGCCAGCAGGTAAATTAACGCTCGTTCCGGTGAGCGATAAAAGACCGGAAGTATCAGTAAACACAGTAAATGATGAATTTCAGGAGGATTAGAATTATGGCTAAGATTATGAACGGTAACAGAGTAGTAACTAACGAGGTAAGACTTTCTTATGCAAATGTGTGGAAGCCAAAGAGTATCAATGGATCAGATGAGAAGTATAGTGTTTCTCTTATTATTCCAAAGAGCGACACAGAGACTATTTCTCTTATCAACAAGGCTATTGACCAGGCAATCACAGATGGCATTTCAAAGTTTGGTGGTAAGAAGCCAAATAAGGGAGCCTTAAAGCTGCCGCTCAGAGATGGCGACGTTGAGAAAGACGATGAGGCCTATGCTGATTCCTACTTTATCAACTGCAACTCCAAAACAGCACCTCAGATTGTTGGTCTGGATAGAATGCCTATCACAGATGAGACAGAAGTCTATAGCGGCTGCTATGCGAAGGTATCTGTTAATTTCTATGCGTTTAATACAAACGGAAATAAAGGTATCGCTTGTGGACTTGGTAACATTCAGAAGGTCAGAGACGGTGAGAGCTTAGGCGGCGGAAGAGTAACTGCAGCAGATGACTTTGGTGCAGCAGATGATGACGAGTTTTTAAATTAACAGCTTTTAATTAAGAAGCAAAGGAAGCCTGGAAGGTATCTGGCCTTCCAGGTGATTCCGATCAACCACTTACGAATTAAGAAAGGTGATAGAAAAATGAAGAGATTAAATATTGATATTGAAACATATAGCGAAGCAGATCTTTTAAAGTCGGGTGTCTATAAATACGTAGATAAATCATCCGGCTTTGAAGTTCTGCTTTTTGGTTATGCAGTAGATGGTGGAGAAGTGAAGGTGATTGACCTTGCAAGAGGGGAAAAATTACCGGAGGAGATTATTAAGGCACTTAAGAGTCCGGATGTTTTGAAGTATGCATTTAATGCACAGTTTGAACGTGTGTGCCTTGGGGCATATTTGGGTGAATATCTGGAGCCGGAGAGCTGGCGTTGTACGATGGTGGCTTCTTTATATTTAGGCTTGCCGGGTTCCTTAGCACAAGTAGGTGCAGTACTTGGAGTGGAAAAACAGAAGCTGGAGTCTGGAAAGGACCTTATTAAATATTTCTCAGTGCCATGTAAAGCAACAAAAAGTAATGGTGGGAGAACAAGAAATCTTCCGCAGCATGACCTGGAAAAATGGCAGCAGTTTGTAAGTTATAACAAGCGAGATGTGGAAACAGAGATGGAGATACTTGATCGAGTTAATTTATTCCCTGTTCCAGATTTTTTGTGGAAGCAGTATGCAGAGGATCAGCGTATTAACGATTTAGGAATCGAGCTTGATATGGAGCTTGTATCACAGGCGATCAAATGTGATGAAGAATCCAGGGATAAATATTTAAAGAGAGCGCAGCAGCTTACCGGTCTTGAAAATCCTAACTCACCAATACAGCTTAAAGAGTGGATTAACGCAAAAGGTGTTCAGATGGATAGTCTTGCCAAAGCAGAAGTGGCAGCGGTTATGGATCATGTGTCTGGTGATGTGAAAGAAGTGTTGGAGCTTAGACAGCTTTTGTCAAAGTCATCCGTTAAAAAGTATGTTGCGATGCAGACTTGTCGCTGTAGCGATGGGAGAGCACATGGTTTGTTGCAGTTTTATGGTGCTAACAGAACAGGCCGCTGGGCTGGACGACTTATTCAGGTGCAGAATCTTCCACAAAATCATATTCCGGATTTGAAAGTTGCCAGAGACCTTGTAAAGTCTGGTTGTTTTGAGGCTGTAGAGCTTTTGTATGATTCGATTCCGGATACATTGTCACAACTTATACGAACAGCATTTGTACCAAGAAATGGTTGCAAGTTTATGGTTGCGGACTTTAGTGCAATCGAAGCTAGAGTGATTGCTTGGCTTGCTGGGGAGAGTTGGCGACAGGAAGTCTTTAAGAATAATGGTGATATTTATTGTGCATCTGCATCCCAGATGTTTGGTGTTCCCGTTGAAAAGCATGGAGTAAATGCAGAACTTAGACAAAAAGGTAAGATTGCAGAGCTTGCACTTGGGTATGGTGGTGGCGAAGGCGCTATGAAGTCAATGGGTGCCATTGACATGGGACTTACAGAGGGAGAATTAAAACCTATCGTAGATTCTTGGCGTCAGTCCAATCCCAACATTGTAAAGCTGTGGTGGGACGTTCATAAGTGTGTCATCAAGGCAGTAAGGGATAGACAGCCGCAGGAATATAAGTGCTTGCGATTTACATTTGAAAAAGGCATCTTGTTTATTCATTTGCCGAGTGGTAGACGCCTGGCTTATGTGAAACCGAAGATTTATCGCAATGAATATGATAGAGATGAGATTTCTTATATGGGTGTGGATGCTTCTAAAAAATGGGGAGATATCAGCTCGTATGGACCAAAGTTCGTGGAAAATATTATTCAAGCGATGAGCAGGGATATCTTGGCAGAAGCCATGAGTAGATTACTTGCTGCCGGGTACAAGATCGTAATGCATGTACATGATGAAGCAGTGATAGAGGCACCGCTTGATGCATCTTTAGAAGATGCTTGTCAGATTATGTCGAAAGCGCCGGATTGGACGCCGGGACTGATACTTAACGCAGCAGGTTATGAGTGTGAATTTTATCAGAAGGACTAACAAATTATCTCGGTGAAACTCGACCACCTTGTAATGGATGAGTTACTAACCATTGCTCGTGTGCGAGAGATTTCTTTTTAGCTTTTGGTGGAGTGTAAATTAATGCTTTAACAATAATGCCATTATGACACACTTTCTCCTTGGTAATTTTAGTTTCCTTACTTGAAGAATTATTTAATACAGCTTTTTTTAACTGGAATGTAAGAGAAAGAGAGTCTTTATCTATGCGTTTCAGTAAAAATGGACATTCATCAATTATCACTTTTGAGGTAGTAAAAACAGAAGATGGGATGTTGAATTTGAACTTCAATACTATATCAAGATAGTGAAGTTCGAAAGAAGAGAAAAACATATCAGGTGTTTGTTGATGAAATTTGATTGCTGGAATGTTTTTCTCAATTAACATTATGGAGTTTGAATTTTCAGAAAGTAATTCCATAAGCGTAAGGCACCTCATTTCTTATATTTCTTAAATTATAGCATACAGAAGGAGGATTTTACAATGAATGAGGCAATCAGAGAATTAAATGCAATTAAGGCGCGGATTCCGAAGCAGACCTATCGTACTATTATTGGCCAGATGAGAGCCGGAGATCTTGGTGGAGCTACAGTAGGAATCAACCGCTTAAAGAAAAAAATCGCAAAGGAGGATGCAGCAAATGAGAATCGCAGTCGGAAATAGTCGAATGGACAAGAAGTGGAAGAATAAAGATATGAGCTGGGATGATTTTAAGCAGAAGTGTTCCCAGACGATTCGTACCACAGAAACAGTTGCAGAATACCGAAAGATGAGTAAGCCGGCACAGGATAATGCAAAAGATGTCGGAGGCTTTGTTGGAGGTGCGTTAAAGCAGGGAAAACGTAAAAATGGCTTTGTTGATGGGCGTTCTATGTTGACACTTGACCTGGACCACGCGATGCCAGAAGTGTGGGATGCAGTTACAATGCTGTTTGATTTTAAATGTCTTATGTATTCCACCCATAAGCATACACCGGAAGAACCAAGAGTAAGACTGATTATTCCACTTTCCAGAGAAGTGTCTGCAGAAGAATATGCGCCGGTATCCAGAATGGTTGCAAAGGATATTGGTATGGAGATGGTGGATGATACCTGTCATGAGGCTGCAAGGCTTATGTATTGGCCTTCCACTTCATCAGATGGAGTGTTCCTTTTTGAATCGCAGGATGGACCAATGTTAAATCCGGATGATATCCTGGCTCGTTATAAGGACTGGCATGATACAAGCGAGTGGCCGATGAGCTCACGACAGTCGGAGATTGTGAAGCGTACCATTGCAAAACAGGCGGATCCGCTGGAAAAGGAAGGTATGGTTGGAGCTTTTTGTAGAGCATATTCTATCGAGGAAGCCATTGATACGTTTATTCCGGATATTTATAAGCCATCAGCTATGGCGGGAAGATACGATTATATACCGGCAGACAGTAGTGCGGGTGTTGTTATTTATGATGACAAGTTTGCGTATAGTCATCATGCGACGGATCCGGCCTGTGGTCAGCTTATGAATGCTTTTGATGTTGTAAGAATTCATAAGTATGGTGTCCTGGATGACAAAGCGAAACCAGATACTTCTCCTTCTAAGATGCCTTCGTTTAAAGCTATGGTTGATTTTGCAATTAAGGATGAGAAGGTGAAGCTGCAGCTTGCAAAGGAAAGAGAACTGCAGGCAGCAGATGATTTTGATGATGGTAACGATGTGAATTGGCAGACAAAGCTGGAGCTTGATAAGAATGGTGGAATCAGTGAATCGCTGACAAACTTTGTGACGATTCTTAGATATGATCAGCGTTTGCATGAGATTGCCTATAATGAACATTCCTGTGGTATTTCTATTCGGGATGCAGAGCTTCTGCCTTGGGAGCAGTTAAAGCCGGGCTGGTCAGATGCAGATCTTGCATCGCTTACAGCTTATCTTGATAGAGTGTATCACATCTTCAGTCCATCCAAATTGAAGAACGCACTGCTTACGATTACAGCAGAGAGGTCCTTCCATCCGATTAAGGAATACCTGGAAGGATTACCAGAGTGGGATAGAAAGAAGCGCCTGGAGACGCTGCTTATCGATTACTTAGGTGCAGAGGGCAGTTCTTACGTGCGTGCTGTTACCAGAAAAACATTGGTGGCTGCAGTAGCACGTGTATATGAGCCGGGCATTAAGTTTGATACCGTTTTGGTGCTTTCAGGACCGCAGGGAATTGGAAAGAGTATGTTCTTTGCAAAGCTCGGAGGTGTCTGGTTTTCTGATTCACTTACTATTTCAGATATGAGAGATAAGACCGGAGCTGAGAAGCTGCAGGGATTTTGGATTATGGAAATTGGCGAAATGAACGGTATTAAAAAGGTGGAGGTAGAGACGGTTAAGAGCTTTGCTTCCCGCCAGGATGATAAGTTTCGTGTGGCCTACGGTACTGTGGTGGAGAGTCATCCACGCCAGTGTGTTATTTGTGGAACCTCCAATAGTCAGCATTTCCTTCGTGACGTTACAGGTAATAGACGTTTCTGGCCGGTCCAGGTAACTGGAGAATGTGAGAAGCATCCTTGGAATATGGATAAGGCTCTTTTAGAGCAGATTTGGGCGGAAGCTCTGACCTTATATAATGCGGGTGAGGAGCTGATTCTGAAAGGGACGGATGCAGAAATGGCTGCGGAGAAACAGCAGGAAGCGTTGGAAAATGATGATAGAGAAGGACTTGTGCGTGAATATTTGGATAAGCTCTTACCAGCAGATTGGGCGAAGCTGTCACTTTCAGAAAAGCGCATGTATCTGGCAGGGGATGAGTTTACCACGCAGAATCGTGCGGGCGTAGCGCCAAGGGACAAGGTCTGCAATCTGGAGATCTGGGCAGAGTGTTTTGGAAGAGAACCGGCAAATATTAGAAAGCAGGATAGTTATGAGCTGAATGCAATTATGGCGAAGCTCGATGGCTGGAAGCGCTATGACGGGAATAAATCCGGGAAATTGTCCTTTAAGGATTATGGTTCACAGATTGCCTACGTAAGAACAGCAATAGCAGATGACGACGAGGAGCTGCCTTTTTGCTAAAAAATGAAGTATTGCCGTTAGGCGGTTTCGTTGCCAAGAAATGAGCAATAGAAATAGCAATAGCAATGGGAGAAAACAAGTAAATATCAGGCTTTCTTCTATACTATTGCTTATATTGCTCATTGATATAAGAAATGGAAATGAGTAATAAAAGGATACGCAATAGTACGTGTATATACCCTATATACGCATATAGAGTTTTGAAGCCTTTGGAAATAGAAATCGGCAATGGAGGTTTTATGAGAGAAAAAGAAGTGGAGGCAGCCTTAGTTAAGGCTGCGAAGAAAAGAAATGGTCTGGCATTAAAGTTTGTAAGTCCTGGTCTTTCTGGTGTGCCGGATCGGTTGGTGTTAATGCCGAATGGAAAGATGGCTTTTATTGAGCTGAAGGCACCAGGCAAAAAGATGAGACTTTTGCAGGAAAAGAGAAAAAGTCAATTGGAAGCATTAGGATTTTTGGTTTTCTGCATTGATAGCAAAGAGAAAGTTGAGGTGGTTTTAGATGCAATCATACAAGCCGCATGATTATCAGGAATATGCCACAGAGTTTATTATTTCTCATCCGGCCTGCGGATTACTCTTATCAATGGGCCTTGGAAAGACAATAATTACACTTACAGCACTGTGGCAGCTTCTGCTTGATTATTTTGAAGTGGGACGAGTTCTTATCATAGCGCCGCTTCGAGTATCAAAGGATACCTGGCCAAAGGAAATTGTAAAATGGGATCACTTAAAGGGACTGACGTATTCTGTGGTTGTTGGTTCAGAAAAAGAAAGACGAGAAGCACTCAGTTGTCCGGCATTTGTGTATATCATCAACAGAGAGAATGTTACCTGGCTGATTGAAAATGGATATTTTCATTTTGACTGTGTTGTCATTGATGAGCTGAGTTCCTTCAAGAGTCATCAGAGTAAACGCTTTAAGTCATTACGTAAGGTCAGACCTATGGTAAAAAGAGTGGTGGGACTTACCGGAACACCGACGCCAAATGGACTGATTGATTTGTGGGCTCAGATAAACTTGCTTGATATGGGCGAGAGGCTGGGAAGATTTATAGGTGGTTATCGGGATCGTTATTTTATGCCGGATAAAAGAAATCGGGATGTGATATTTTCCTACAAACCAAGAGAAGGAGCAGAAGCAGCCATTTATGACAAGATATCAGATATTTGTGTCAGCATGAAAGCAACGGATCATTTGAATATGCCAGAGCTTATTGTATCGAATGTGGAAGTAGAAATGAGTGAAAAAGAGCAGAAGTTATATGACAGTCTGCGTGAAGATTTGATTTTACCATTGGAAGGTGGAGACATTGATGCACAATCTGCAGTCGGACTTTCCAATAAGTTACATCAGATGGCAAATGGTGCTGTCTATGATGAAAACGGTAAGGTCCGGTGGATCCATGATAGAAAACTGGATGCGCTGGAAGATTTAATCGAAGCTGCAAATGGAAATCCTGTCATGATTGCATATTGGTTTAAGCATGACAGGGATAGGCTGATAGAACGATTTGGCGCAGTGCCCATTGATAAGTCAGAAGATATTACCAGATGGAATGAAGGGAAGATACCGGTTGCCATTATTCATCCAGCGAGTGCCGGACATGGGCTGAACCTGCAGGAAGGTGGCTGCCATCTCATATGGTTTGGACTTACCTGGAGTCTGGAACTTTACCAGCAGTGCAATGCAAGACTGTGGCGTCAAGGTCAGAAGGAGACTGTGACGGTACAGCATATTATCACCAAAGGAACCATTGATGAAGATGTTTTACTTGCTTTGGAAAATAAAGATGTGACACAGGAAGCGTTGCTTAATGCAGTAAAAGCAAGAATCTTACGAAAGGAGTAGAGGATTCATGAAAGGATACGTGGAAAAAATAATAAGTGAATATCCCCAGATGGTGAGAGAACGCGAGCACCTAAAGAAACAGATGGAAGCTCAGGAGTTTCTTTCAGCAGACGAGCTGATCAGTGCTATGAGTTTCTCTCATCCAGATGGGGAAAGGGTACAAAGTAGTGATTTGTCTGATAAAACAGCCAGGATTGCTCTTGGGTATCGAGAAAAGCTGGAGCGAATCAATGAAGAACTGATTGTGCCAATGCAAAAAAGATATACTGTTCTTGATAACGAGATATCCTTCTTAGAAGATGCCATTTGTAATCTTCCAGAGGATTTGGCGTATGTTATGCAAGAGCTTGTGATTGAAGGTCTTACTTGGGAGGAAGTTTCGCAGGAGATGTTTATCAGTGTTACGAAACTTCAAAAATTAAGAAAAGCCGCAATAGACAATCTCATCCGAGCATACCAGAAAAGAGAATCAGAACAGATTAGAATATTACTAAGCTAATTTTTGACCTGCTGCAAGCATATTGTGGCGGGTTCTTTTTTGCTTGTCTCTGACATTTATTTAAAATTCATCATGTGATTTTATAGTTGTAATTTTTTGGAGTGAACAAAAATTCTACAATGTTTATTTTTGAAATAAATGGTACAATAAATTATGATTAAATTTGCGAGGATAAAATAGATGGAAAAAGATAGTGATTATTTTGATATTATTATTAATGGGTTAGCTTTAAAATTTAAGTTGTTTACATATGACTATATTTTGAAAGAGCTAAAAGACTGCGAGGGGATAGAGTCAGTGTTTTCTCTAGAGCTTCCGGAAGAAAAGCCGTTTAGTGGTTTGAAGAAAATATACTTAGATTCGGACGGCAATGAAAAATATCACTTCTTTGCCTATATAAAATTCTTTGAGAGAGAAGATGGAAAACTCTTTGGAATTGTGGGAGGAAAAACAAATTATCCGAATCCGGATATATCGTTTGATTTAATAAGTAAAAAATCACAGAAACAAGATAATCGAATTTCTAGAATATTCTTGGATATGAATGCTAAATTTAGGTATAGCCGAAAAGTTTTGATAATTAATCATAAGCCGAAATTAGATAAAAGTTCTGATAATCAGCAAGCGTTGTTTCTTGAAACTTATGTGCAGAGAACGTTTAATCTTTTAGATAGTTAGTGTTATTGCCGATATTGCTATTGCCGAAAGCAACTCTTGTGATAGCATTTTCAAAAAGTCGGTAATGTTTTTCAAAAATAGTTGTGATATTATTAAACTGCAAAGAATTGTAGAAGGCCTACTGGAGATGTTCCAGCGGGCTTTTTCTTTGCTTTCTTTGGCGTGGGCGCGGGCTTTATCCTTTCACCGCACCTCGCGTTGGGAAGGAGTGATGGTATGCCTTATAGACCAAGCGTACCTTGCAAGCATCCTATGTGTTCTGAGTTAGTACCTTATGGTTGCGGACCATATTGTTACAAGCACAAAGCTGTCCGCCAAAGCGACAGAGACAGCGCTAACAAGCGTGGGTACAACAGGCATTGGCAGAAGGCTCGCGTTAGATACCTGCGCAGTCACCCATTGTGTGTGGAGTGTAAGAAAGTGGGTAGACTAACCCAGGCCACTGTCGTTGATCATATTGTACCGCATCGTGGTGACCAGAAGCTGTTCTGGGATGAGAGTAATTGGCAGCCGCTTTGTAAACCTTGTCATGATAAGAAGACATGGAATGAGGATAACAATCCAACGTATAAATTCTAGTAGGTTAGGGAATTTATCTTTCTGTGAAGGTGAAAGAGTGACAGGGGAGGGGCGGTATAAATCTCTACGGGTTAAAAGCCTGGAGACCGATGCCCCCTCAAACGCGCATTTTCGCGAAATTGTAAAGGGGTAAGTGGAGCTGTACGCGGGGAATACACTGTAAAGGTTTAGTGTTTGCGGATAATATCGCTTATTTCCGGGCTAAACTGTGCGCCGGTATTTTATAAAATGGCCCTGGCCGGAAAGGAGAAACCTATGACAGCAGATGAAAAAGAGAAAGTTGTGGAACTGAGACTGAAAGGTCTCGGCTACCAGGCAATCGCAAATGAAATCGGAACTGTAACAAAAGAGAATGTCAGATACTACTGCAAGACACATGGCCTTGCTGGAAGCGCTGCTTTAGTTACAATGAATTATGATTTGCATCGTGAAATGCCAAACCACTGTAAGAATTGTGGTGCGACGCTGATCCGTAATGCCCATTCGGGAGTGAAGCTCTTTTGTAGCGAAAAATGCAGAAGGGCCTGGTGGAAAGTAAATCCGGATAAGGATGCGCAATCCAAAAAGCAGCGTTACGAGTGCAGATGCGCATACTGCCATAGGACATTTATCTCCTTTGGTAATCCAAACAGGAAATACTGCGGCAGGGATTGTTATGTCAAAGATCGCTTTTGGACGGATCCGGATGAGAAGCCGAGTGCCGCTGAGATAAAACGCAGGCAGCAGGAAGCGGAGAAGTCGGAAGATGCAGTGAAATTGATTCTAAAGCGAATTTCGTAATATGTGTTTTTGGAATGTGTGAGGTGTTCAGGAAATCCTGGATGCCTTTTTATTATGCAAAAAAAGTAAAGGAGACCAACATGGAATTTAAAAAATTGAATATTGCTGACCTGGTGCCAGCTTCCTACAATCCCAGAAAGGCACTAAAGCCTGGGGATGCAGAGTACGAGAAAATCAAAAATAGTATTACTGAATTTGGATATGTGGAACCGGTTATTGTAAATACAGATATGACAATCATCGGTGGACACCAAAGAGTGACGGTTCTTTCAGACCTTGGTTATAAGGACATTGATTGTATTGTTATCGATATTGATAAGACCAAGGAAAAAGCACTGAACATTGCACTTAACAAAATCACCGGTGAATGGAACAAGGAACTGTTAGCAGACCTGATTAAGGATTTGCAGTCAAGCGACTTTGATGTTGCATTTACAGGTTTTGATCCGCCGGAAATCGAGCAGCTTTTTAACAGCGTACATGATAAGAACATCACAGAGGATGACTTCGATATGGAGGAGGAGCTTTCCAAACCCGCGATTGCTAAACTTGGTGATGTGTGGCTTCTTGGCAGACACAGAGTTTGTTGCGGAGATAGCACACTGCCTGAGACTTATGATGTTTTGATGAATGACCAGAAAGCAAATATGGTTCTGACGGATCCACCATACAATGTCAATGTCGAGGAGACCGCCGGGAAAATCAAAAATGACAATATGGCTGATGAGGATTTTTATAATTTTCTCTTTGCAGCGTTTGTAAATATGGAACAGTCGATGGAGCAGGACGCTTCCATTTATGTTTTCCATGCTGACACTGAGGGACTGAACTTCCGTAAGGCATTTGTAGCAGCAGGCTTCTATCTTTCCGGATGTTGCATCTGGAAGAAGAACGCGCTGGTTCTTGGACGCAGCCCATACCAGTGGCAGCATGAGCCTTGTCTCTATGGTTGGAAGAAGGGTGGCAAGCATAACTGGTATTCAGACAGAAAGCAGACAACTATATGGGAATACGATAGACCAAAGGCCAGTAAGGATCATCCTACGATGAAGCCGGTAGCTCTTATGGCATATCCAATCCAGAATTCCAGCATGAGCAACTGCATTGTGCTTGATCCATTTTTAGGTTCAGGATCCACACTGATTGCTTCCGAGCAGACCAATCGTATCTGCTATGGCATTGAGCTGGATGAGAAATTTGTGGATGTGATTGTTCGCAGATATATTGAGCAGACCGGCTCCGAGGATGGTGTTTTCGTGGTTCGTGATGGAGTGAAAATTCCATATTCTGAAGTGCCTGGAAAGCCTGAAAAAACCTCAGATAATACACAGAATTAACTTGCTATTTTTTGCCGGTAGAGTGATATATGTACTACCAAAAGAAAAGGAGGAACACAGCATGGAAATTATGTGTTTAGTAGCAGACAGAAAAGAGCTGATTGCAACGATTGAGGAGACAACAGGAGAAAAGATGAAGTACCAGGGACCACCAACCTTCGCATACAAGAATGAGGATTTGGCGGTTCTTCGAGACGGAACCCTGGTGGTGGAGAACATAGAAACAAGAAGGGAGCTTCTTCTTACACTCGCATCAAAGCGCCTGATCGACGGAGCTTGGGATGAGGACAGGGAGGTGCTTGAGATTTCGCTTCCGATGGAAGGCCACACAGGACTTAGCCTGATTAACCTGGTTTCCATTTTTTACACGAAAGCGGAGCTGATCAACAAGGCCATCAACGCACCAAGAGCCTTTGAAGTGAACGAGCGCTTCATGGAAGCCATCATGGAGGAACCGCCACAGACAACCGAGGAATTCATAAGCCTTTGGGAAGAATGTGGAAGCGACAACATGACAAAGGGAATCAAGTTTGAAACAGACAAGATTATCTTTACCGGATTTCCATTAACTGACGATAGTGACCTGGTTACCGCTTTTACCACCCTGGCAGGAAAAATCAACATACTTGCCTTGGAAAGCAAATACATCCGCGTGAAGAAAACACCGGTTGATAACGAAAAGTACACCTTCCGTATTTGGCTGATACGCCTGGGCCTGGACGGTACAGAGTATAAGACAACCAGAAAGCTCTTACTTTCCCACCTAAGCGGCCACAGCGCTTTTAGAACGGAAGAACAGAAGGAAGCCCACAAGCAGAAGTACCTGACCAAGAAGGCAACTGCCGATGAAGAGGCTTAAGTTTGGAATAGAAATTGAATTCATAGGGATTACCAGAGAGGCGGCTGCGACCATAGTGGCCGACTTCTTTGGAACCGGATTTTTCTATGAAGGCGGTGAGCTTAAGGAAAGAGATATTGCAGATGAGAAGCACCGGATATGGCGTGTGGTCAGGGATGCCAGTATTGAAGCATATGCTGAGGAAGAACAATGTGAGTTGCTGACACCGATTCTGCAGTATGAGGATTTGGAGTGCCTCAAGCAGTTGTTGCAAAATATGCAACAACTCGGAGCTAGGGTGAATCGCAGCTGCGGGCTTCACATTCATGTGGATGGGAAGAACTTCACTCCCCAGGCGATAGTAAACCTGGTGACCTTGATTGGTAGTAGAGAGTTGCTTTTATATAAGGCCCTTTCTATACCGAAGGATCGAATGAAATATTGCAAGCGCATCAATGATGATTTGGTGGATTTGATTTTGGAAAAGAAGCCAGAGAGTCTTGCAGCACTTAAAAAGGTCTGGTATATGGAATCGCCGTATGAAACTTCCGAAGGAAAATATCATAGTACCAGATATCATGGACTAAATTTACATGCTCTGTTTTCAAAGGGAACTGTGGAGTTTCGATTATTTAATTCCACTCTGGAGCCGGACCGGGTGCAGGCTTACCTGCAATTTACACTGGCCCTTTGCAAGCAGGCAATGATACATAAAAAAGCGGTCATGAAAAAGACCAGAACAGAGAATGAAAAGTACACATTCCGGTGTTTTCTCATAAGGCTTGGCCTGAATGGGGGTGAGTTCAAAACCTGCAGACAAGTGATGCTTGAAAATTTGACCGGAGATAGCGCATGGAAAGGATGATTAGTATGTTTGGAATACCAGAGCACATTGTAGAAAGATTGAAGAAGGAATATCCGAAGGGAACCAGGGTGGAGCTTATTGAGATGAATGATCCGTTCCGCCACATTCCAGCAGGAAGTAAAGGAACCGTTACTGGAGTGGACGACATTGGCACCATTCATGTTTCCTGGGACTGCGGTAGCAGCTTGGGAGTGGCTTATGGCGAGGATTCTTGCAGAAAAATCATAGAATAATATGCACAATGTGCCGCCAGTATCTTTGGTACATTTATGGTAAGAATTAACTGGATAAATGTAATGATAAGAGCGAATATGTACCTACCAAAAGAAAAGGAGGCCACAAGCCATGAGAAGAATTGAAGTTTTAGACAAAGCAGCAGAAGCAGGAATTAAGTACAGAGACATTAATGTGAACGCAACTTTTGGAGCCGCATACTTTACAAGCATTGACGCAGGAAACGACCTACCAGATTTCAGTGAGGTCATTTGGGACCATGACATTGATGAGATTTTGGAGAACATGAAAAGATTTGAAATTTTCGAATTCACTATCAGCTCTACATTTTCAAGCTTGATTGAAACAATCGCAGAACTTGAAAAAAGAGGATGCCACCTAGAAGGCCTGGTAGAAATCAACAGCCGCTACGATGATTGGCAGACTGGAGAAAAGAAGAAAATTCCAGCATTTAAGATGACAATAAACTAAGAAAGACAATTCCGAGAGGCGGGCCGCAGGGCCTGCTTGCTCGTTGTAATATACACAATTTATCCCTGTATTTCTTGCACATCTTTGGTAGGTTTATGATGCAGAATTGACTGGATATATCCTCGGTTTAGAGCGAATATGTACCTACCAAAAGAAAAGGGGGATACAACAATGGCAAACGGATGGCACGAAGGAACAATTGGAATTCCGGTAAAGGACGGAGGAATGAAGGTGGCCCACTACTGGGTGAAAGCCTTCGAGGAACCAAGCGAGGATTACGGAATCAACGGAGGCAAGATTAGCAAACTTTCCATCAAGATCGACGGAGAGTGGAAAGCCAACTACGATAGGGGCTGGGACATTGAGCCTGCGGATGAGGAAACAAACATTGCTTATAGCATTTTGTTAAACGAATACAACTAAAAACAACCTACGAATTTACATAGGGCTCCTTAACCGGGGCCCTTTTACTTTGCACTGAAAGGAGAGATTTGAAATGGCAACGAGAGGTAGAAAACCAAAGCCTACTGCGGTGAAGGTCCTGGAGGGAAATCCAGGAAAGAGACCGCTTAATATGTATGAGCCGGTTCCGGAAAAGAAAGCACCAGAGTGTCCTTCTTGGCTAAACGATGAAGCAAAAGCGGAATGGGACAGGCTTGCAGATAAAATGGTGAACCTGGGTACCCTTACAGAAATGGATATGGCAGCCTTTGCAGGTTATTGTCAGTCCTATGCAAGATGGAAGGAAGCCGAGGAATTCATAGAGAAACATGGAACAATTGTAAAAACTCCAAGTGGTTATTGGCAGCAGGTACCGCAGGTATCTATCGCACAGACCAACTTGAAGGTAATGCTTAAGTTTTGCAGTGAGTTTGGCCTGACGCCATCTTCTAGAAGCAGAATGATAGCAGGTGAAGTCCAGGAAGGCAGCGTGGACGAGATGGAGTTTTTACTGCTTGAGGGTAATGGCTGATGGCTGGAACTAGGCCAAAGGATTATCCGAGGCTTACGGACTATCAGCCCACAAAGTTTATGCTGCCGACTTCTCATTACGATGAGGGCAAGGCTGATAGAGCTGTGAAGTTCATTGAAAACCTGCGCCATACAAAGGGCAAGTGGGCCGGAAAAAGGTTCTGGCTGCTTCCCTGGCAGGAGCAGATCATTCGCGATATTTTCGGTATCGTGGGTGAGGATAATTGTAGGCAGTTCCGTACCGCTTTCATAGAGATTGGAAAGAAGAATGGAAAGAGTGAACTTGCTGCGGCAGTCGCTCTTTATTTGCTTTATGTAGACAATGAACCAAGCGCCGAGGTATATGGCGCAGCCGCGGATCGTGGCCAGGCTTCCATTGTATTCGATGTAGCCAATCAGATGGTGAAGATGACACCGGCACTTATGAAACGAAGCAAAATCATGAGTGCTGGTAAGCGTATCGTGAATTATTCCAACCAGGGATTTTACCAGGTGCTATCTGCAGAAGTTGGTACCAAGCATGGTCTTAATGTTTCCGGCCTGGTGCTGGATGAGGTGCATGCGCAGAAAACCAGAACTTTGTACGATGTCCTTACCAAAGGCTCCGGCGATGCAAGAGAGCAGCCATTGTTTTTCTTGATTACAACAGCGGGTACTGAGAAGGAGAGCATTTGCTATGAACTGCATACCAAGGCTAAGGATATCCTGGATGGAAGGAAGATTGATCCAACCTTCTATCCGGTAGTTTTTGGACTTACCGATGATGATGATTGGCATGATGAAGCAAACTGGTACAAAGCAAATCCATCCCTGGGGCAGACCATTCAGATTGACAGAGTGCGAGATGCCTATAAGGAGGCTCTGCAAAATCCAGCCGAGGAGAATGTGTTTAAGCAGCTTCGTCTTAACATGTGGGTATCCAGTCTTACCCGGTTTATTCCGGAGCAGATATACGATCAAGGAAATGAACCCATTGATATGGATAGCCTTCTTGGGAGAGAGTGCTACGGAGGATTGGACCTTTCGAGCACAGGAGATATTACTGCTTTGGTGCTTGTATTTCCACCAAGGACAGAAGAAGAAAAATATATTCTTTTACCGTTCTTCTGGATCCCGGAAGATACGATTCCGATCAGGGTAAGGCGAGCATCGGTTCCATACGATGTATGGCGTGCTCAGGGATATCTGATGGCTACGGAAGGTAACGTGGTCAATTATGACTTTATTGAAAAATTCATTGAGGACCTGGGAACCAAGTATCACATTTTGGAGATTGCGGTGGATAGATGGAATGCCACCATGCTTACCCAGCACCTGATGGATGATGGATTTACAATGGTTCCATTTGGCCAGGGTTACAAGGATATGAGCCCAGCCACTAAGGAGTTTTATAAATTACTCATGGAAGCTCGTATCGCGCATGGAGGAAATCCGGTGCTTCGTTGGATGAGTGGAAATGTAGTAGTAGAGCAGGACGCGGCAGAGAACATCAAGGTTACAAAGGCCAAATCGCCGGAGAAAATTGACGGTATCGTGGCTGCGATTATGGCTGTGGATCGTGCAGTCAGAAATCAAGGTGAAGCAGGTAGTGTTTATGATGAACGCGGCATTTTAGTTTTTTGATGGAGATTGCAATGATATTGATGACTTTACTTGGAATGCTTTTGATACGGGAAGCAATGAATCAGATGATGGAGGTGTGACGATGGGAATAAAGAGTTTGTTTGGTTTTGGGCAGGCGAGGGATAAGCCCCAGGATAAGGCAGCAGACGCTGGTTATTCATTCCTGTTTGGAAGAACAACCAGTGGTAAGCCGGTGAATGAAACGACTGCAATGCAGACCACAGCAGTGTACGCTTGCGTGCGAATTTTGTCGGAAGCTGTTGCATCACTTCCGATTCACGTCTACCAGTACAAAGAAGGTGGCGGTAAAGAGATGGTTTATGACCACAGCCTATATCAGGTGCTCCATGATGAGCCCAATCCGGAGATGACTTCATTTGTGTTTAGAGAAACACTAATGAGTCATCTTTTAATTTGGGGAAATGCCTATGCGCAGATCATTAGAGATGGAGCTGGTAGGGTGCTTGCTCTTTACCCGCTGCTTCCAAACAAGGTGGATGTGCAGCGTGATGAGAAGGGTGAAATCTACTACGTGTATTCCAGAAATACAGAGGAGAATCCAAACTTCAAACAGTATGGTGACATCAAACTGAAAAAGGAAGATGTATTGCATATTCCGGGACTTGGCTTTGATGGTCTGATTGGATATTCACCGATTGCAATGGCAAAAAACGCTGTGGGCATGACACTTGCCTGTGAGGAATACGGAGCCTCCTTCTTTGCGAATGGGGCAAATCCTGGCGGCGTGCTGGAACACCCTGGGGTGTTAAAGGATCCGTCAAAGGTGAGGGAATCCTGGAACGCAGTGTATAGGGGAACCAATAATGCGCATAAGATTGCGGTTTTGGAAGAAGGAATGAAATACCAGCAGATTGGTATTCCTCCGGAAGAAGCGCAGTTTTTGGAAACTAGGAAATTTCAGATCAATGAAATAGCAAGGCTCTATCGTATTCCACCACACATGGTTGGAGATTTGGAGAAGTCGAGCTTTTCCAATATTGAGCAGCAGTCGCTAGAGTTTGTAAAGTACACCCTGGATCCTTGGGTAATCAGATGGGAGCAGAGCTTACAAAAGGCACTCCTTCTTCCTGGGGAGAAGGGAAAGTATTTCATTAAGTTAAATGTGGATGGCCTGCTTCGCGGCGATTATCAGTCACGAATGAATGGTTATTCCATTGGCAGACAGAACGGGTGGTTATCTGCCAACGATATCAGGGAGATGGAGGACCTAAATCCTTTGTCTGATGAGGAAGGTGGAAATCTATACCTCATTAACGGAAATATGTGCAAGTTGTCTGATGCGGGTATTTTTGCTAGACAGACGCAGCAGGAAGAATCGGAACCTGAGCCGGAAGAAAAACCACCAGAAAATAATAGAAAGAGAGGCAAGCGATGAAACGTAAGTTTTGGAACTGGGTAAAGAACGAGGGCGATCCTGGAATTTCTAGGACGCTCTTTTTGAATGGAGAAATTTCAGATGAAACCTGGTATGGCGATGAAGTAACTCCACAGATTTTCAAAGATGAGCTGTATGCGGATAGCGGTGATATTACCGTCTGGATCAATTCTCCTGGTGGTGATGTTTTTGCTGCAGCACAGATTTACAACATGCTTCGTGATTATGCCGGTCATGTAACCGTCAAGATTGATGGTCTGGCAGCCAGCGCAGCGTCGGTGATTGCTGTGGCAGGTGATACGGTCCAGGTTAGCCCTGTGGCTATGATGATGATCCACAATCCAGCAACGATGGCCATTGGTAATACGAAGGATATGAAAGCTGCGATTGCCATGTTAAATGAAGTGAAAGAGTCCATCTTAAACGCCTATGTCGACAAGACTGGTCTTAGTAGAAATAAGCTCTCAAAGCTCATGGATGATGAGACTTGGTTTAATGCCAAGAAAGCGGTGGAACTTGGATTTGCAGATGAAATCCTCTTTTCAAAAGAGGAGAAAGCACCTGCTAAGAAGAAACCGGATGAGGGCGAGGATCCAGAGGAAGGCAAGGAAGATGGCGATGACGACGAGAAAGAGAAGAAATTTCCTTTTAAACAGCAGGCGATGATGTTTTCAGGAAAGCACGCAGCACAGTCGTTTATGAATAAGGTTTCTGTGGTAAAGCCGCAAAATCAGGTACCTGTAGATCAGTTACAAAAGAGATTAAATCTCTTGAGACATTAAGGAGGATTTTGAATTATGAGTAAGATTTTAGAGATGAAGGAAAAGAGAGCAAAGACCTGGGAACAGGCAAAGGCTTTCTTAGATGCAAAGCAGAATGAAAATGGCATGATGAGTGCTGAGAATGCAGCAACCTATGACCGCATGGAAGCAGAGGTTGTTAATCTTGGTAAGGAGATCGACAGACTTGAGCGCCAGGCTGCAATCGATGCAGAAATGGCAAAGGCTACAAGCGCTCCGATCACAAATAAGCCTAGTGCCAAGATGGAAGGTGCTGCTGGTAAGACTGGTAGAGCCAGCGATGAGTACAAGAGTGCATTCTGGACTGGAGCCATCAGAAATAAAATGTCCTTTGATGTGCAGAACGCATTATCCATTGGTACAGATTCTGAGGGTGGATTCCTTGCTCCAGATGAATATGAGAGAACCCTGGTGGAAAGATTGGAGGAGGAGAACTTCTTTAGAAGTCTTGCTCATGTAATCAGAACTTCCAGCGGGGATCGTAAAATCCCGATTGTTACTTCTAAGGGAGAAGCAGCGTGGATTGACGAGGGAGAACAGTTCCCTGAAAGCGATGATGCTTTTGGACAGACATCAATTGGTGCGCATAAGCTCGCAACCATGATTAAGATTTCTGACGAGCTCTTAAATGATTCTGTTTTCAACATTGAGCAGTATATTTCCAGGGAGTTCGCTCGTCGTATCGGTGCAAAAGAGGAGGAGGCCTTCTTTGTAGGTGATGGTAGCGGAAAGCCAATCGGTATCTTCAATGCAACAGGTGGTGCTGAAACCGGAGTGACTGCAACAAGTACAAACATCACTTTTGATGATGTGATGGATCTTTACTATAGCCTTCGAGCACCATACCGTAACAAGGCAACCTGGATCCTTAACGATTCCACTGTTAAGGCAATCAGAAAGTTAAAGGATGGAAATGGCAATTATATCTGGCAGCCTTCGGTAAGAGAAGGAGAACCGGATAGAATCTTAAATCGTCCTTATAAGACTTCCATCTATGTTCCGGAGCTTGCGGCTGGAAATAGAGTCATGGCTTTTGGTGATTACAGCCATTACTGGATTGCTGATCGTCAGGGACGTAGCTTTAAGAGATTAAATGAGCTATTTGCTACTACTGGTCAGGTGGGATTCCTCGCATCTGAGCGCGTGGATGGTAAGCTCATTCTTTCTGAGGCTGTTAAGACACTTGATATCAAGGGTTCTGCTAAGTCCCAGGGATAATTTAGTGGCGGTGCTGCTATCGGTGGTGCCGCCTATCTTTTAGAAGGGAGGTAGCAAGCGTGATTGTATCAGTTGAAGAAATGAAGAAGTATCTTAGAGTAGATTTTGAAGATGACGACGATTTGATAGAGGCGTTCATTGGATCAGCACAGCGTAAGATTCAGGATATCCTAAGATGTGATGATATGACAGAATTTGAAAACAATAACAGTGTTCGTGTTGCAATCATGTTTGTGGTTGCCTTCTTATATGAGCACAGGGAGGAAGCCGATCATGAGGAGTTGAACCTTACTCTCAGGGCGATGTTATCCAATTTGAGAGGGGTGGACTTTTGATAGAAAAAATGAGAGAGCGCATCACGATTGAAAAAAGTGAAGGTGCCAGGGATAAGAACGGAAATCACAAGCTGGTGTGGAAAGAATATCATTCTTGCTATGCCTATGTGAATAATCTTTCCGGGAAAGAATACTGGGCAGCTTCCGAGGTGAACGCCCAGGATGAGGTAAATTTTGTAATTCGATATTGCGAAAAGATAAAAGATATGGACAGTGAGCATTTCCGAATTGTATTTCGGGGAACGCTTTATAACATTTCTTTTGTCGATAATGTGCAGTATCAGAAAAAGACGGTGAAACTTAGAGCTGCCAGGGTAAAGAGGTAATAGCATGGCGAGAAATACAGTAACGGTTGACCATTTGGCAGAGGCTGTGATGAAGGGCCTGACAGAATATGCAGATGCTTCCACAGAGCTGGTAAAGCAAAGTGTGCAGCAGGTCAGCAAGGAAGTCAAAAAGGAAATATCGGAAAATGCGCCAAAGAGGACTGGTGCTTATAAAAAGAGCTGGGGCACCAAGAAAACAAAGGAAACCAGCAATTCCCTCACCATGACGGTTCATTCCAAGAACCGATATCAGATCGCACACCTTCTGGAACATGGCCATGCCAAGCGTGGTGGAGGAAGAGTTGCTGCGAGACCTCATATTGCTCCTGCGGAAGAAAATGGTGTGACTTCCCTGCAAGAGAAGATTGAAAGGGGGCTGAAACAGTGACTCACCAGGGAATCATAGAGTTGTTAGAAAAAAGCGGACTTCCGTTTGCCTATGACCACTTTGTGGAGGGTGAATCACCGGAGCCGCCTTTTTTAGTATTTTTATATCCAAACAGCAGTAATTTTGCTGCTGACGGGAAGGTTTACTTTAAGAAACGAAAAGTAAATGTGGAGCTTTACACCTATTTGAAGGATGTGGAGCTTGAGGAACAGGTGGAGGCTGTGCTCGATGAGTGCGGCTTATTTTATGAAAAAAGCGAAGTATGGATTGAATCGGAAAATCTGTATGAGGTGCTTTACCAGATGGAGGTATAACAATGGCTGGAAAAAATAAAGTAAAATTCAATATTTGTAATGTCCATTATGCGCCGATTACAAAGGCCGAGGATGGAACTGTAACATTCGCAAATCCGGTATCGATGCCTGGTGCAGTATCCATTTCCTTGGATCCAACCGGTGAGCCGGAAAGCTTCTATGCTGATGGTGTGGAATACTATGTAATCAATAACAACCAGGGCTACGATGGTGACTTAGAGCTTGCTATGATTCCGGAGTCCTTCAGGACAGATATTTTGAAAGAGGAGCAGGATGCCAATAAGGTGCTTGTGGAAAATTCCAATAGTGAGACCGGCAGTTTTGCACTTCTTTTCGAGTTTGATGGTGATGTGAGAAAGATCAGACATGTGCTTTATAACTGTTCTGCTTCAAGACCTTCCATTGAGTCTAAGACCAATGAGGATGAGAAGGAAGTGCAGACAGAAACGCTGACCATAAAAGCGAGACCACTTGCTTCCGGTTATGTGAAGGCAAAGACTGGTGATTCTACCACAGAGACCGTTTATAACAACTGGTACAAATCTGTGTATGAGCCACAGAGTGCACCAGCAAGCGAAACAACTGCTAAATCAAGTAAGTAGGAGGTAGGAAAGGATGAGCATTGTTAAGAAAATTGAAATCGATGGAAAGGAGGTAGCGTTTAAAGCAAGCGCTGCCATTCCACGTATTTATAGACTTAAATTTCAGAGAGATATTTATAAGGATTTGAGTTCCTTGGAAAAAGCTATCGGTGATGGCGATGCAAGTAACTCAAACCTGGATAGCTTTTCTCTTGAGATGTTCGAGAACATTGCATTTATTATGGCAAAGCATGCAGATGCTAATGTGCCGGATACTCCAGAGGAGTGGCTTGATGATTTCAACACGTTTTCAATTTATCAGGTACTTCCTCAGATCATTGAGCTTTGGGGGCTTAATGTAAAAACAGAAGTCGAAGCTAAAAAAAACTTCGCCCAACTGAGCGCGAAATGACAACACCATTATTCCTGCTTCGATGCGTGCAGCTAGGTATCAGTATTAGAGACCTGGATCTTTTATCCATTGGAATGGTAAATGATATGTTCGCAGAGAGCAGGAACGATGAATGCAAGTATGCGACTCTTGCAACTCAGGAGGATTTCGATAAGTTCTAGGTGGATGTTAAAATGATTTGCTAGGTTCTTTTGTGTATAGATGGTACAATTCTTATATCAAATACCAGGAGGTATCATATGAGTAGAAGAGTACGATTCGGAGATAACATTAAAATCCTTCGAAGTAGAAATAAAATGACACAACAGGACCTGGCTGATAAATTGCATGTAGCAAGACAAACTATATCTGCATGGCAAGAAGGAATCGGCAAGCCTGATATCTATATGTTGGCAGATCTTTCAGCTATATTTGGTGTCACAACAGACTACTTATTATTTGGACAAATGGAAATAACAGAGGAGGAAGAACGTATTTTGAGTTATTTAGAACAGTTGGATCAGGAAGAGGCAGAATACATAAGAAACATAAAGAAAAAAGGCTTTTATGATATTATTGATCAGGATTTGCAGAATTTCTTTCCGATCATTGATATCCCTTTTTCACGAATTATGGCTATTGCATTAGCTCTGAAAGAACAGGGTTATAAAATAACAACAGTTTATGGAAATGGATTCGGAGTTTATTTTGATACGGATGTTGCTGCTGTAAAATTTAAGAGTGACCTCTATGATGTAATTGATATGTATATGCATCATGAAGAAGGTACAGCAGTTAATAAAGCCGAGCAATTTCAGGCAAGAATAGATGTTGTTGAAATGCAAATATTAGAGGAAGTCAAAAAGGAAATGTTTGGTGAAGGGGATTTTTCATTTTACTGGACAGATCAAAATGATGTGATCAGGGGCATCGCAGCAACTGAAGAAGAATGTAAGGCTCAAGCAAAAGAGCAAGGGTGTGAAAATATAGTAATCTTACAAGATTAATGAATGGCATCAGCTTAGCGGCTGGTGCTTTTTTCTTGGGAGCAGAGATGCTCCTTTTTTGTTGCCATTTTTTAGGAGGTGAGAAGCGTGGCAAGTCGTATTCAAGGAATTACAGTAGAAATTGGTGGCGATACTACCAAATTGCAGACAGCATTAAAAGGGGTGAATGGACAGATCAAGTCGACGCAATCACAGCTTAAAGATGTAGAAAAGCTATTAAAACTGGATCCTGGTAACACTGAGCTGATTGCGCAAAAGCACAAGTTGCTTGGGGAAGCGGTTAGTGAGACCAAAGAAAAACTGGCATCATTAAAGACAGCAGCAGAGCAGGCGAATACCGCACTTGCCAATGGAGAAATTTCACAGGAACAGTATGATGCCCTTCAAAGAGAGATTATCGAAACTGAGCAGGATTTAAAGAAATTAGAGACACAGGCAAATCAGTCCGCAACAGCAGTACAGAAGATTGCCGCTTCTGGCGAGAAGTTAAAGACAGTAGGAGATAATATTTCTTCTGCTGGTCAGAAATTACTTCCGGTTACTGCAGGTGTTACAGGTCTTGGAACAGCAGCGGTTTCTACAGCGGCAAACTTTGAATCAGCTATGTCACAGGTACAGGCTACTATGGGTATCACTAAGGACTCCATGTCAACGGTTGATGGCCAGTCAGTAAATACAATGGACAAGCTGAATGAGCTGGCAAAAAAGATGGGTTCTGAGACGGCATTTTCCGCAAAGGAATGTGCAGAGGCTCTTAATTATTTGGCTCTTGCTGGATATGATACGCAGCAAATGTGTGATACATTACCAACCGTACTTAACTTGGCGGCCGCCGGTGATATAGACTTGGCATCTGCTTCTGATATGGTAACCGATGCAATGTCAGCTCTTGGTATGGGTGTTGATGAAGCAGGAACAATGGTAGATCAGATGGCCAAGACTGCATCTACAACCAACACATCAGTAGATCAGCTTGGTGAAGGAATTCTTACGATTGGTGCAACAGCAAAATCGGTAAAGGGTGGAACTGCAGAGTTAAATACAGCGCTTGGTATCTTGGCGAATAATGGTATCAAGGGAGCTGAGGGTGGTACACACCTTCGAAATATTATTCTTTCATTGCAGAATCCGACAGATAAAGCTGCAGCAGCAATGGAGTCCTTGGGAATTCAGGTGTATGACTCTCAGGGAAACATGAGATCATTGAATGATATTTTGGGTGATCTTAATACTTCAATGGATGGAATGACATCTGCTGAAAAGTCAAATATCATTGGAACCATATTTAATAAAACGGATTTGTCTTCTGTAAATGCATTGCTTGCCAATACGGGAAGTACCTGGGATGATTTACAGCAGAAGATTACGGATAGTGGTGGTGCTGCTCAACAGATGGCAGATACTCAGCTTGATAATTTACAAGGACAGATCACTATTTTAAAGTCAGCCTTAGAAGGGCTGGCTATTTCTTTTGGTGAGCTTTTGATGCCAGCAATTAAGAGTATTGTAGGTGTAATTCAAAAAGCAGTGGATTGGCTTAATTCTTTAGATGATGGAACAAAGAAAGTAATTGTCACAGTGGCTCTGGTTGCGGCGGCTCTTGGACCTGTGCTGATTGTCATTGGAAAAGTGATATCCGCAGTAGGAACGATTATGACGGTTGTTCCGAAAATTGCAGGAGTTATCAATACTGTGAAAGGTGCATTTGCTGCCCTTAACACGACCATGCTGGCAAATCCGATTGTTCTGATTATTGCAGCAATCGCTGCTTTAGTAGCCACGTTTATTTATTTGTGGAATAACTGTGATGGATTTAGACAATTTTGGATTGATCTTTGGGAGAATGTAAAGCAGGTAGCGATTACCGTATGGAATGCGATCAAGGAGTTTTTTTCGCAGGTATGGGAGGCTATCAAGACGATTTTCTCCACAGTGTTTGAAGTGATTAAGACACTGGTGACCACATATTTCAATTTGTATAAAACCATCATTGAAACTGTCATAAATGTCATCAAAACTGTAATTACTACAGTTTGGGAGGCAATCAAAGGTGTATTTACCACAGTGTTCAATGTGATAAAAACACTGGTGACGACGTATTTCAATATTTATAAGACGATTATCCAGACGGTACTTACTGTCATTCAGACAGTGATTACTACGGTATGGAATACGATAAAAACAGTGATTACCACTGTGTTAAATGCGATAAAAACCATTTTTACCACAGTGTGGAATGCCATCAAGACGATTGTTCAGGCAGTAGTTAGTGGCATTAAGGGATTGATTACTGGAGATTTTACAGCAGTGAAGAATTCGATTACTACAATCATGCACACGATTAAGAGTACGATTTCAACCATCTGGAATACCATCAAATCGACAGTATCAACAGTTCTTGGAGCAATTAAAAATGCTGTTACATCTGTGTTTACTGGCATTGTGAATGCTGTGAAGGGAGCAATGGGGAATGTGTTAAATGCAGTAAAGACTGGCTTTTCAAATGTGAAGAGTCATATTACTGGGCTTGCCTCTCAGGCGTTTACCTGGGGCAAAGATCTGGTTATGGGTATCGTAAATGGTATTAAGAGCTGCATTGGAGCAGTTGGTGATGCAGTAAAGGGTGTTGCTGACAAGATCAAGTCATTCCTTCATTTCTCAGTTCCGGACGAGGGACCACTGACGGATTATGAATCATGGATGCCTGACTTCATGGGAGGCTTGGCAAAGGGAATCGAAAAAAGTCGTGGAATGATTCAAAAGGCTGTTAGCGGGGTTTCTTCTGATATGGTGATTAATCCCAAGATAGGAGATGCCGAGAATCATCCTCTTACCCAGGGAGCCGCACAAACAGAGAGCGTATCCGGGATAGCATCAGCAATAAAAGATGCAATAGAAAATGTAGGTGGGCAAAATGGCGATATTGTAATTCCAGTATATCTTGGTGGAAGCATGTTAGATGAAGTAATAGTGTCAGCACAGCAGCGAGCAAATCTTAGAAGTGGAGGTAGGTAGAATGGCATATTTGCAGTATTTGGTATTCAATCAGAAAAATCTGCCATTGCCGGATTCTTATGATTTGGATTTATCTGATGTAGAAGCTGACTCAGGAGGAGAGACAGAGGCGGGAACAACACAAAGAGATGTGGTGCGGTCGGGAGTGGTTACCATTTCCGTCTCTTTTTCTGTCTCAAAAATATGGCTTAGGCTGCTTACGAAATATTCGAAAATGCCAAAGATTACGGTTCAGTACTTTGACACAGAAGATCTGGAGTTGAAAGAAACAGAGATGTATATATCTGGATTTAAGGCAAAGCTGAAAAAAGATACATCGTACAAGGGATTATGGACAGTATCATTTACGCTGAATGAAATGTAGGAGGTGACGTTGGTGTTTGAAGTATCGGAAAAGTTCAAGAATGCAGTAAGGCAGAATACAAGAAAATATGAGTGGTCTGGTTCAATCACCACGAAAGCCGGAAAAACATATACGTTTGGTGCAAAAGATATTGTAAAAGGCTCTGGATATATTAAGTGGCAGTGCTGCAGCAACACAGAAATAGAGCTGGGGACTGTTTATGCAGCAGAGTTAGGAATAAGTCTCTTTTCTGAAATTGATAGATACACATTGGAAGATGCACTGATACGGATGTATTATTCACTGACTTTATTAGATGGGACAGTAGAAACCATACCGATGGGTGTATTTGAGATTACAGAGGCCAATCGGAAGGTGCGAACTTTGGAGATAAAAGCCTACGATTATATGCTGCGTTTTGAAAAATCATTGAAGTTGGATTCTTCCAGTGGTACGCCATATCAATTTTTGAAGGTTGCATGTGAAGCGTGTAAGGTGGAAATGGCACAAACCGTAGTAGAAATCAATGCACTACCAAATGGGAAGACAACACTTGGTGTATATGCAGATAATGATATGGAGACTTTTCGTGACCTGATTTTTTATGTGGCACAGGTACTGGGGTGTTTTTGTCAGATAGATCGGTATGGAAAACTGGTGCTTAAGCAGTATGGGAATACTTCTGTATGGAATGTTCCTCAGACAGAAAGGTTTGATAGCAGCTATTCTGATTTTGTGACACGTTATACAGCAGTCTCATCGACAAATCAGATTAGCCAGATAGCAGAATACATCGCAATGGAAAAGGATGATGGTCTCACAATGAATCTTGGCGTGAATCCTTTGATGCAGTTTGGATTGAAGTCAGTGCGTGAGAAAATGTTACGGGAAATCCTGACAGCACTCCAGAAAGTAAATTATGTACCATTTGACAGTTCCACCATAGGAAATCCGGCACTTGAGGTTGGTGATATTTTGAAATTCTCCGGCGGTCATGCGGATGAAACAAAGATAAGTTGCATCACCAGTATTGAATGCAAGATCAATGGAAAGATGGCATTGAAATGCGTAGGTAAGAATCCAAGACTTGCATCTGCCAAAAGCAAGAATGATAAGAATATTACAGGACTTATGAATTCTGTGGAGAGTGGGAAGATCATTATTTACAATTTCGTAAATGTAAGTCCATTTGTGATAGGACAGTCGCTTACTAATGTGATGGATATTGATTTCACCGCTACAGAAGAAACAACAGCGGCCTTTCAATGTGAAATACTGTTAGAGGTTGTAAAACCGGAAGTGACAAAGGAAGCAGAGGATAGTTCGGAGAGTGCAGAATTCCCGGAGCTATCCATTATATACAAAATAAATAATGAAACGATTGATACTTTCATGCCAACAAAGACGTGCTTGTATGGGAAGCACATTGTTACTTTGTTTTTCCCGATTTCAAAAGTAATAGAGAATAGTTCCAATACATTTTCTATGTACCTTAAGATATCGACGGGTACTGTAAAAATTGGAGAGGCTCAGATCAGAGCAACCATTAGTGGACAAGGACTTGCGGCAGGATTGGGAGACTGGAATGGACGCATCAATATCAATGAGAATATTGGGTTTATCAATATTAGTGATATTCCGTTTGTGGCAGATGGTTTTAAAGATAGAGTAAATGTATCATTTCCAACATCCAGGAAACCTGGTATTACGCAGACAATTGGAAATATTACGATTGTTGACCAGAATTTTGTGGTCGATAGGTTTACCGATCGTGCTTGGATCACAGAAATTCTTCGCACGTTTGTACTTACCAGTGTGCGTGGAAATCCTAAATATAATGGATATATCACAGTTAATAATGAGGAACGATTCACTTTGAGAAAAAGGTATGTGCAGCAGTCGGAACCGATATCATTGGATCAGGGATATGTAGAAGATATGCGTGTAGATATTGCATACTTTGAACAGGTAAATAGTGTTGAAATCAATGGTTATACTGTTGGATTTAGACCACAGCTCGTAATCACTGTTACGAATACATTTGTCAAAGTGCCAGATACGATAGATGTTGTGAATGGATTCTTTGAATTGAAGGCTACTACACAGGAAACTCAAAAAGCTGTAACAGGCGAAATTGATGAAGGCTTCTTAGAATGTACCGAAATCGATATAGCAGGTTTTGATGGCGTGAAAGGGGTGGAATTTACACTATGAATTACGACAATATAAATGATATTTTTGCGGCTGGGGTTACCAATATGACCTGTTTGTTGCAGGATAGCAATAATTATGATGGCGGAACACTTGCTGTCAGCGGGGCAGACTTCTTTACATTTCTAGGGAAGGCTGCTCCTTCTATTTATGCGCATGGAGATTCCTATTGGGGAATTGGAAGCGATACAACGCATCTGAAAATTGATAATCGAGATACAAGAATGAGGTCTTTGTACAGAGAAGAAGGAACCTTATATAGCTATTATAGATTTTTGAAAATACGCTGGGAGGGCTGGTCTCATTATAATGCCTCTGGTGCTGATTATCAGCTTAAGTATGATCTTGTGTTTTGGGATACAGGTGATATTTCACTTCATATGATTTCGATACCAATACAATGTTATGATGGTGCATTTGGTTTTACTGCAGATAAGAATTATACCTTTACAAAGCCAGATGCAGATTCTCCGGATATTACTTTTCAGTATTATGCAGAGAGTAAGACGTTTGAAATAAAATATACGCTGCTAGATTTATTGGTCCCATTTAAACTCCTGGTAAGAGATGATACCGGAAAACTCTATACCGTAGAAACACAAATTATGAATGAGGAAACGGATGAGAAGGAAGATGTACTGGTAGAACTGGAAGAGACCAATCTGTCAGCACTGCTTTTTAAGAAAAAGGGATTTGACAAAATGCCAGAATGGGATTTGATAAAACATTTAGAAGGTCCAGCAGTACTTAGCTGGAGTGACAGCAGGGCATTTCCGTTAAATGCAATCATTACTGGGACACCACCAAAGCAATATATTGAAGGAATGGCTGACTTATCGGATGGGACAGTACTTGGTATTAAGGCCTTAAATGCAGAATATACCGGAACCGTTACGGTGCAATATAGCTATGATGGCGAGAACTTTACAGAAGAACTTGCTATGGAAGAATTTTTACTCATGGATTTGGATGCACTATATGCAGGTCTATTAGATGCAAAAACGATAACTTTTCGATTTTGGCTTGCCGGTAATGCAACACTTACTTCTTTTGTAATGAATTATAGAAATGGAGATGATGACAATGCTTAAGGGAACAACAAGAATTGAACTTACGGATGTAAATACGGGAGAGGTTGAGACCTATGAAAATCATAATATGGTAACCAATGCGCTACGTGATGTGCTTAAGCCGTTAGGACTTTGCAAGCGTCCGAGTAGATTCCTAAATGAATTTACGCCGTATTGTGAAAAACTTCTGGGTGGAATTCTTTGCTTTGATACAGAAATACCGGAGAATGCTGACAATTATTACCCGCCGGCAAATGCAACCTTAATTGGATGTGCTGCATATGGTGTGCAGAATAATACAAAGAATACATTTCGTGGTGGTTTTAATCAAACAGAATCAGAGATTAATTTGAAAGATCGATATGTGAAATATGTATACGATTTTGCAACCAGTCAGGCAAACGGAACGATTGCAAGTGTATGTTTAACACATAAAAATGGCGGCTTTACATCGTATGGAAGTAAGAATATAAGCTATAACAGGGATTATCCTCTTATGCAATCTATAGCAGAAGATAGCCTGCAGTATGTTCATCCGGATAGGACCGGAGCCAGCACAAGTAGCAAGTATTCCGGAATGACAATGGGAAAGACAGAGCTTATATTTGTAATAGACCGGGAGAAGGATTGCGCATTTTACTTTAAGTTTATGGATAATAAGCATATTCATATCACAAAAAGAAGAACCTTTCTTAAGACGGTTTCTATCCTGGATAATGTGTACAATACAAAGCCCTTGATAGAAGAAATCGAAGTTCCAGAACTTAGTACAGAGTTACGAATTGGATATTGGGGCTATAATTATGATCCGGCTACAGATTGTTTATATATCTGCACTCATAAAGATTATCGAGTAGATCCCAATACGTCATATTTGGTGACAGAAATCAAGATGGACACTTGGAAGGTAAAGCAATATGAAGTTACAAATACCACAGATAAATATCTCAGATCAGATAACAACTGGCAGATGTTTATAACAGATGGCTATTTATACGTAAAGGGATATGATTCTCCGTATGAACTTTACAAAATACAGATAACAAATCCGGCCAATGTCGTGAAATTTAAAAGAACAAATGCTTCAAGTGTAAATGGTTTACCGAAGTTTGTAATAAATGGACGAATATATTATGAAAATGGGAATGATCAGCTTTTGATAGCGAATACAGTAACAAATGAGATTATGCCTCCAGAGGCACAGTCACTGTTTAATAGTAGTTACAACATAAATGTAACACCGGTTCGTAATGAACCACTTATTTATTTTGCGGATTATGGAACCTGGTCAACATCTGGCTGGCATATGATGTGTAATTATCTTGCAACCATCAATAACCTGGATGCACCGGTTACAAAGACCGCAGATAAGACCATGAAGATAACATACATCTTACAGGAACAATAGAATAATTTTCGGAATTAGGCAGTTATCCATTGCGGGTAGCTGCTTTTTTCATACAAAAAAATCAAAGGAGGATAAGACGATGAAGGAATTCTGGAATGCAATTCAGTTTGTATTTACAGCAGTTGGAGGTTGGCTTGGGTACTTTTTAGGAGGATGTGACGGTTTGTTATATGCATTACTGGCCTTTGTAGTTATCGACTACATAACTGGAGTTATGTGTGCGATTAGCGACAAAGCCCTTTCAAGTGAAGTTGGCTTTCGTGGAATTTGTCGGAAGGTACTGATTTTCTTGTTGGTAGGTATTGCAAACATCCTGGATGTTCATGTGATTGGTACTGGAAGTGTCCTTAGAACAGCAGTTATTTTCTTTTATATTTCCAATGAAGGCGTGAGCCTTTTAGAAAATGCTGCTCATTTAGGATTGCCGGTGCCACAGAAAATCAAAGCAGTATTAGAGCAGTTGCACGAGCGTGCAGAAGATGATGACAAGGAGGAATGATTTATGAGTCAGAAATTTGGAATTGATGTGAGTCACTGGCAGGGAGATTTCAATTTTGCCAGGGCAAAGAGTAACGAAGGTGTAGAATTTGCTATCCTAAAAGCTGGTGGCGGTGACGCAGGGCTTTATAAGGACAGCAAGTTTGAAGCTAATTATGAGAAGTGTGAAGATTGTGGCCTTCCAAAAGGCGCGTACTTCTATGGTAATGCAAAGAGTGTAGCAGAAGCAAAGAAAGAGGCAGAGTATTTTATTTCAATCCTTAGTGGAAAGAAATATGAATACCCTGTCTTTTATGATGTTGAGGGTAAGATGATCACAGACAATGACCGAGCAACTCTTACAGAGATTGTGAAAGCATTTTGTTCTACTATGGAAGCAGCAGGTTATTGGGTAGGTATTTATTCATCGGAATCATTTTTTAACAGTGAAATGAATGACGGTGAGCTTACAAGGTATAGCCATTGGGTTGCGCGATGGGGAAAGAGTAAGCCAGCTCCTTCCAGTGGTGCAGAAACACAGATGTGGCAGTTTGGCGGTGAAACTAATCTGCTTCGTAGTAATAAAATCAATGGTCAAACCTGCGATCAGGATTATTGCTATGTGGATTATCCTACTAAGATTAAAGCGGCAGGACTCAATGGCTATACAAAAAGCCAGGCATCAGAACCAGCGCCTGCAAAGAAAACTGTAGTAGAGATTGCAGATGAGGTCATTGCAGGTAAGTGGGGAAATGGTGAGGAGAGAAAGCAGCGTCTCACAGAAGCCGGATACAATTATGCTGAGATCCAGGATATTGTGAATGGCAAATGTGGAGTGACACCAAAGAAGTCTGTCGACGAACTTGCAAGAGAGGTCATTGCAGGCAAGTGGGAAAACGGATCTGAGCGTAAGAGTAGACTCTTAGCAGAGGGGTATGATTACGGTGCGGTTCAGAAGCGAGTAAACGAAATGTTATCATAAGTTTGGGCCTGGGAGGAGTAATCCTTCCGGGTTCTTTTTTTGTATTTTACCAGTTCGGTCATACCGATAATTATACCCTTGAAACCGCTAAATTGCTTGACTTATAGCGGAACAAGAGCGTTAATAGGACTACCAAAAAGGAAGGAGAATTCGCATGAAACTTAGGAAAATAGAACCTTTAAAACCTAAGCAAAAAAAGCTAAGAGTATGTGCTTATGCAAGGGTATCAACGGACAGCTTAAAGCAAGGCGAGTCCTTTGAAAACCAGGTAAGCACCTATGAGCGCGTGATTAAAAGCAATCCGGAATATGAATTCGTTTCTGTTTATGCGGACCAGGGAATGACCGGTAGAAGCGAGAACAGACCAGAGTTTCAAAGAATGATTGCAGATTGCAAGGCTGGAAAGATAGACCTTATTATTACAAAATCGATTTCCAGATTTGCCAGAAATACCACCACAGTTCTTAAGTACACAAGAGAGCTGAAAGAAATCGGCGTCGGCGTGCTTTTTGAGGAAAACAATATTAACACACTTTCCTCGGAAGGAGAGCTGATGATGACGGTGCTTGCTTCCTTCGCACAGGAGGAAAGCCGCAGCATAAGTGAGAATAATAAATGGACTTTGAAAAAGAAGTTCGAACGTGGAGAGGGAATGGTAAATACAGCCCGCTTCATGGGATACGACAAGGATGAGACAGGGGACCTGGTAATCAATAAAGAAGAAGCCAAGGTTGTAAGACTAATATTTAAGATGTACCTTTCAGGCATTGGGTGTCATAGAATTGCTAAGGCATTAAATGAGGAAGGGGTACCGACGATAGCAGAAAGTTCTTGGCACGCAAGTACCATTAAGGGAATGCTTACCAATGAAAAATACAAAGGGGATTTCCATATCCAGAAAACTTACATTCCGGAAGGAACACACCAATCCGTAAAGAATAATGGACAGGTGCAAAGTTACTATGTAACAGAAGATCACCCGGCCATTATTAGCGCAGAAGAATGGCAGCAGGTTCAGGAGCTTATGGAATATCACAGAAAGCAGAGAAACATTGGAAAAGCTGAAAAATACCAGAAACGATATCCAATGAGTGGAATGTTGGTGTGTCCATATTGCGGAAAGAGCCTGCGAAGAAGATATGTTTACAATCGAAAAGTCGAGTGGTTATGCGCCACTTATATTCATAAAGGGAAAGAGGCCTGTAAGGGTATCCGGATAAGGGATACAGAACTTACAGGTCTTTCTTTTTCGGAACCAATGGTAGTAGAGGAGGTAATGATAAATGGCGAGAAGCATTACGGTTATACCAGCAAAAGAGCCTACGATGCTGGTGAACGGGCAGCAGATAGAATTGAAAAAGAAAGTAGCAGCGTACTGCCGCGTGTCAACGGACCAAGAAGAACAGTTATCAAGTTATGAGAACCAGGTGCGATACTATACGGAAATCATAACAAGAAATCCTGATTACGAGTTGGTGGACATTTACGCAGATGAAGGCATCTCCGGTACCAACACCAAAAAGCGTGATGATTTTAACAGAATGATCGAAGATTGCAGAGCTGGGAAGATCGACCTTATTATTACAAAGTCCATTTCCAGATTTGCAAGAAATACCCTGGATTGCTTGAATTATGTAAGAGAGCTAAAGGAACTGGGCGTGGGGATTCGATTCGAAAAAGAAAATATCGACACCTTGGATGCTAAAGGAGAGGTTTTGCTAACAATATTATCTTCTTTAGCACAAGATGAAAGTCGAAGTATTTCTGAAAATAGTACTTGGGGAATACGAAGGCGCTTTGAAAAGGGTGAACACAAGATGAGCACCAAACGTTTTTTAGGATATGATTGTGATGAGAATGGAAAGCTCATTGTAAACAAGACTCAGGCAAAGATCGTGGTAAGACTTTATGAGGAATATTTATCCGGAAAAACAGTTGACTATATCGCCAGAATTTTCAAAAAAGAGAGGGTAAAAAGTTGGGATGGAAAATGCAACTGGCAGGCAAGCACTCTGGACTCCATGCTTCGAAATGAGAAGTATATGGGTGATGCTATTTTGCAGAAAAGCTATACTGCAGATTTTCTATCTAAGAAGCGTGTAATGAATGATGGTACAATTCCAAAGTATTATATTGAAGGAGATCACGAGCCGATCATAGATGTAAATACCTGGAACGCGGTGCAGCAGGAATTGGCACGTAGAAAGAAATACTGAGAAGATCATTTTACGAATAATTACGCGGTGATGCCTGACAAAAATCCATTTTCAGGGAAGGTGGTATGTGGAAAGTGTAATAACCTTTATTCCAGGGTATCGTATACAACAAGAGCTGGAACTAAGATGAAAAAGTGGCGCTGTGGCTCTACCAATAAGAATTCTGGACATCGAGTTTGCACTTGTCCATATATTATGGAGAGTGCTTTGGAAAAAATATGTGTAATGACCTGGAATGCCATTGTGGAGTCAATCGGAGATTATGAAACACTATGGAACATTAATATTGAGTCAGGGAATGAGCTGTTAGCATATAAAACAAGACTTATGAAGATGCGAGCCCAGGAGGGCAGTATCAAGGAATGTAAGCCAGATTTACTGCAGGAGGTAGTTGACCACATTACTGTATTCGAGAATGGGGACCTCAGAATTTTGTACTACGATGGCACAGAATTTGAAGTAGCAACACATTGAGCAAAATGACTTGACAATAGAATGTACAAGAGTTTTACTAGCACCAACCTAACAAGGAGGTGCTAGTATTGCTTACAGAATTTGAGAAAGAAAAAATCGAATTGATGCGTGAATTTGGCCTGAGATATGATGAGATTGCCAAACGGTTAGGAGTTACTAAAAATCAGGTGCGCTATTATTGTAAGAAGATAGGATGTCTGCTTAGGGTAGATGAGATGCCAAACAAAAGGTGTGCATATTGCAGGAAAAAGATAACAGCTGATAGGTATGTTCCAAATAAGAAATTCTGTAATCGATCTTGTAGGAAAAAATATGTAATTCAAAGCAGAGGCTACTCGTATGAATGGGTGTGGTGTAAATGCCAGTATTGTGGTAAAGATTTTCAGGGGTGGGATTATAGAAAATTTTGTAGCAGAGTTTGTGCACAACTTTCCAGGGAAAAACCAAAGAAAGAAAAATCGAAGCGATCAACTTTAATTAAACCAGAATCAGAGTGGAAAATTAAGAGTGCGAGAAAAGATGTATAGTGAGCATATAGCTAGACTTTGAACTTGCAACAGAACAGGAGGAAGAACGACTGCAGGATGTACTAGATTTTTTATCACAAGCGTATCAGGTAGAGGTACGAGAGCCTTAACGAATTATCGAAATCAGCAAGGCGGACCAAATACGAAATGAGTGCAGTTCATAACGCCGATTTTCATTCAGATATTGAGAAGATTGACGAGCTTCAGGAGAACATAGTGAAGGATATGTTGGAGTTAGTAGGGGCAAAAGAACAGATTATGGAGGTTATTGGTAAAGTTGAAAATAAAGAAATGCTGGCTTTGCTGGAATTACGATTCCTTTGCTATGAGTCCGGGGAAGAAATAGCAGACTTGTTGGGGTAAAGTGTTGACAATGTTTTTTAGAAGCGAAGAAAGACATTAGAGCAAATTAAATTATAGGGAAAAAAACGGTAGGTGAATCGTTGCGATTTGCTTACCGGCTTTTTGCGTTATAGGGATTGCTGTGGGGTCATGTGGGTTGCTTGGCTTTTTGCAAGATTGATTTTGTTCGCGATTGGGTATATAATATTGACAACGAGTATATGTTGTTTTCCGATATGTTTTGGAGGAAGAAGATGGAATACATTTCAATAAAACAAGCATCAGAAAAATGGGGAATTACGAAGAGAAGGATCCAGGTTTTGTGTGCTGAAGGAAGAATTGAAGGTGCAACTAAAATTGGTTCATTTTGGGCGATTCCTTCGGAGGCTGTGAAGCCAAGCGATATGAGAATTAAAAGCGGAAAATATGTAAAAGAGAAGGAGTAACGCATGTTTAATCCAGGATTAGAGATAGGGCAGATTTTGAAAAATGCTGATATTGTAGAAAAATTCAAGTGTGGAAATATGGGTGGTATGAGACGTTCCAAAACCACAAATACGCTTGTTATTGTATCAGACTATACAAAAGGAATTTACCATGACAAATGGATAGGTGGAGTTCTTCATTATACAGGAATGGGTAAGTCAGGAGACCAGGATATAAGATGGTCCCAGAATGCGACGCTTGCGGATTCTGATTTTAATGGAGTCGATGTACATTTGTTTGAGGTTATAGATGCTGGAGAGTATATTTACTGCGGAAGAATTGAACTTGTTGATAAACTATATACTGATATGCAGCCTGGTGAGGATGGAAATGACAGAAAGGTATGGATGTTTCCAATTAGACCAGTGCCGGACAACGATGTGAAAAAGCCTCCAATGTTTGTGTTCAAAGATATTGAAGATTATAAGAGCAGAGGCAAAAATGTTGATTCGGAATATGCAAAGTTCTTAGAGGAAAACAAGAAGAAAAAAGTGAAGAATAGTAGTGCTGTAATTCCGGTGCAGGTGAGCAAACCAGAACCAAAGAAAATAGTGAATGCGCCTGATGATATTGAGGCAAAAACAGTAAATCATAAAAAGTATGGAGTTGGGCTTATAAAAAAGGTGGAAGGACCAAATATTGTTATTACCTTCAAGAGTGTTGGTGAGAAGACGCTAAACTATGAGGTTTGCATGAAAAATAAACTGCTGGAGATTTTGTAGATGAAAACAATAAGAGTAGTGGCAGCAGTTATCAAGAATGAAAATAAGATATTTGCTACAGCTAGAGGATATGGTGAGTTTAAAGGTCAGTGGGAGTTTCCGGGCGGTAAGATAGAGGCCGGGGAAACGCCACAGGAAGCCCTTGTCCGCGAGATAAAAGAAGAACTTGAGACAACAATCCAAGTAGGTGATTTAATCGACACCATTGAGTATGATTATCCAACATTCCATTTGTCGATGGATTGTTATTGGTGTGATGTTGTTGAAGGAGAGCTTAAGTTGTTAGAGGCAGAATCGGCCAGGTGGTTATCGAAAGAAGAATTATATGATGTAAAGTGGCTTTCAGCAGATATCTTACTGATTGAAAAGATTATGAAGAATCTTTAGGAGAAAAGTATGGGATTATTTGATGTGGATGAAGAAAAGTTATAAGCCCTATATCACAGAGCATGGCATGAAGCAGGCATGAGTTTTGTAGATCCAAGAAAGTATCCTTATTTGAATAAGGAACTTATCCAGTATGCTAGGGAGAATAATTGCTCTTTTGATGAAACTTGGAGAATTGCAAAGGTTGGTATGTAAAATGGATATAGTTAGTTTACTTGAAGAATTTGCCGACTTAATCAGAAACGAAGAAGTCGAGGTATATAACGAGTTTAGCTTGCAGCATGAATTAGGAATTTTTCTGCGTGCAAAGCTAACCGGAAATAAAGTGCAGTTTGAAAGAAATACTAAGTTCTTTGGAATAACTGGTACAGTGAAGCATGAGATAGATATTGTTATTTATAATGAGAATGAGAAATATGCGATTGAATTGAAGTATCCACTGAATGGACAGTATCCGGAACAGATGTATTCCTTCATTAAAGATATAAAGTTTATGGAACAACTCAAAGAGGCGGGATTCGATGGAGCATACTGTATGACACTTGTGCGGGATAAGAATTTCTATTCTGGAAATAAGGTTGATGGAGTGTATTCATATTTTAGAAATGGAAATACAATCCATGGAACTATTATAAAGCCAACTGGTAAAAAGGATGAAAGTATAGATGTTCATGGAGAGTATCAGGTTGAGTGGAAATCCATAAACAACTGGAAATATTATATTGTGGATATGTGATGTGCATTAAGAAAAGAGGCGGGTTTTTATAGAAACAATTGAACTGAGGAAAGATATCAATAAGTTATTAAAGAAGGCGAGAGAAAATGCAAAACCGGATAAATGTATCCTATGTGGAAAAACACAAACAAGTTTTTGTAATTCGCATTCTATTCCACACATGATCTTAAAAACAATAGCATGTGAAGGAAAAGTTTTAGAACCATGGATGTTAATGGATGAAATTGATGTGGTAAATTTAGAATCGGGAATAAAAAAGTCTGGAACTTTCCATTTTATATGCAGAGAATGTGATGCTTTATATTTTCAAGACTATGAAAATAAAGAGGCATTGCTTAATGATCCAACAGATAAAATGCTTGCAGAAATTGCATTAAAAAGTATGTTACAAATGCTATCGAAAAGAAATGAGGAAATAGCTCTTTTTGATATTTTTCAAAAAAGGTCAGGTGCGATAATAAACAAAGAACTGTTAGATGAAGATAAGTTATTAGATATAAATGATTATATGTTTGATATGGATGTTTACAAACGAATTATCCAAAATAATGAAAAAGGTGGGTTTAAAATTGTATTTTGGGAGAAATTACCTTACGTTACTCCGATAGCTGTTCAGACGCCAATTACACTATATAAGGATATCGAAGGGACTGTGATTAACGATATCTATAATCCGGATCCAAATCTTCATATGCAAACAATGTACATGTGTGTATTCCCTATTGAACATGAAACGGTAGTTGGAGTATTTTATCATAAGAAGGATAGAAATTATAGAAGCTTTCTACATCAGATGAATTGTATGTCTGCGAGTAAGAAGCTGCAATATATAAATTATTTGATTTTTGCGAATACTGAGAACTATTATTTTTCAAAAACGATAGAAGATATTGTCAGGGATAATGAAAAATTAAAATTATTGGGACAGGAGAATAATGGGGATCCGCATTTAGGAATGCTTAGACCATTAGAACAGTTACTGGAATATAAGCAGATCAAACCAGATGAAATTCCTAATTTTTTAATGCCGGAGTACAAGATAAATAGTTAGACAGAAGTATAGTTGAAAATTTTGGGTGTTAAAAGTTGAGTTTTTTTCATAAGGGTGTTAATTTGTAAGAAAGTACAAGTGTCCGCGCATGATAATGCAGTGTTAGCTTACCCCGCATGTGGAGACATGCGTACTTTTGGGTAGAAAAGATATATAAAACATCAACCATTTATCTGATATTTCAGTAAGATAATAAAAAGGGGGATTTTATTTGAAAAAGAAAAAAGATGAAGTAACAATTCGTTCCAGTGCAGCAGAATATCTGACATATGTTGCTTCTGTTGGTGACCAGCAGGACAGTGTTGAAATGCGCTATGAGGACGAGAATATATGGCTGACACAGAAGATGATGACCACATTGTATGATGTGGATGTACGGACGATTAATGAGCACATAAAAAAGATATATTTAGACTCGGAACTTGATGAAGATACAACTATCCGGAAATTCCGGATAGTTCAAACAGAAGGCTCTCGTCAGGTTGCTCGTGATATAAAGCATTATAATCTTCAGATGATTATTGCCGTAGGCTTTAAGGTCAATTCTGAGCGTGCGGTTCAGTTCCGCAAATGGGTGAATCAGATTGCAAAAGATTACACCATCAAAGGCTGGGTCATGGATGATGAAAGGTTAAAAAGAGGAACATATCTGACGGAAAAGTATTTTGATGAGCAGTTAGAGCGTATTCGTGAGATTCGTGCAAGCGAAAGAAAGTTTTATCAGAAAATTACAGACCTTTATGCTACTGCAATAGATTATGATAAAAATTCAGCTGCAACAAAAAGATTTTATGCTACTGTTCAGAATAAGATGCATTATGCGGTTCATGGACATACGGCATCCGAGCTGATTGTAGAAAGAGCAGACCATACCAAAGAACATATGGGATTAACAACATGGGCAGATGCTCCGGATGGCAAGATTAAGAAAAGTGATGTTACAATTGCTAAAAATTATTTAAGTCAGGATGAAATGAAACAATTAAATCGTATGGTTACTGCGTATTTAGATTTTGCTGAAAATATGACACTGAGGCATATTCCATTGACCATGGAGGATTGGGAAAAGCGTCTTAATAGTTTTATTGAAATGTTTGATTATGGGATTTTGCAGGATTCAGGAAAGGTGTCTGCTGAGATTGCAAAGCTTCATGCTGAGACTGAATTTGAGAAATATCGTGTCATTCAGGACAGATTGTTTATGTCTGATTTCGATAAATATATGTTGGAATTAGAAGAGAGTACTAAGAGTGAATAGCGATACTTTACAGATAATTATAGAATAGGAGAATTTGCTTATTTAATCAAGAAATAGTAATGTATACATATTTTTTATCAGATTATATATCTGCTATGTCAAGTGTGGATATAAGAAAACTAAAAAAAATTACGAAAGCTGAATTTATTCAATTAATAAGCCTGCTAATATCAATGTTTTTGGTTATTGTAACAATGATATTATATCAATTAAAAAGGACACCCGTCACAATTTCCGCACCTTCCCACCCTCAAACGAACTATATCCAGTCGGGTTCTTGCGGAATTCAGATGGTGATATACCTAAGCATTTGGTGAACTGGCGGTTAAAGTACGAGCCATATTTGAAGCCGCACTGATTGGAGATTTCTTCGATTTTAAGGTTGGTATTGGATAGCAGCTCCTGCGCAATCTTTAAGCGGTAGTGCAGCAGATATTCTATACAGGTGCAGTTTAGCTGCTGTTTAAAGCGCTGGTTTAATGTAGTGCGGTTAAGGTGAACGAGTTCGCATATGGAAGTTAAGGTAATATCATTCTGGTAATTGGCGTGAATATAGTCTGTACATATTGTTACAGGGTTAGTATTTTCAGACAATTCGTAGAATTTTAATTTGCGCTGGTCGACATAGATATCATATATGCAGTTTATCGTCTGGCGCAGCATTCTCCTTATACGGCAGGTCCAGTAATCGTCACTCTGCGCATAGGTTTCGGCACCAATCATCAGCATTAATTCATTAATGTGAATATACTGCTGTGGTGTTAAATGAAATATTCCCTGAAAATTTCCAGAATGCTTGGTAAACATGTAAAGCATATTTCTTTCATAAACATATTTCTCATCAATACTGATGTCGTCATCAAGATTTTCAAATCTAAGGCATGCTTTAATATACCAAGGGTCAAAATGAAACGCCTTGGCGCTTAAATGTGTCTTTTCTATACATTGAAACTTATCATATTGTGAAATGCAAAGCACAGCAGGAGCATTCACAGTCTGAAAATGTTCATTTATCTTGATAGTTGTACTGCCACACGAAATCATAATGATAGTACATCTCTTTTCTACAGGAAGCTTATCTAATGTATTATAGAAATCAAATTCAATTGGAATCTCTCTCTTTTTATGTCTGTCCGTCTGTGGCATGTTATCCCTCAATTCTGTAAATATTTTTAATGATTAATTATACACTATCTGCAAACATAGATTGCAAATAGTATAAAAATCCGCTGCATAAATGCCATTGTTAGCATATTTTACACAAGTTATACTTGCATATAGTATATATAAAGGAGTGGAAAATGTCTATATGGGAAAATTATTAAAGTACAGCAAAAAGTATTGGATACAGATTACACTTGCCGCAGTATCAAGTGTGACGGCGTCTGTGTCTACGGTAATGATTATTGATATTTTAAAGCAGATAATAGACCAGATTGCCGGTGGTACGCTTAAGCAGACGATTCATTTTATTGTAATTAAAATGCTGATTGTAATATGCGCAGGAATTGTGTCTAATTACATGGTTGTTGCGATGACTGGCTTTGTTGGAGCAGGTTTGCTGCAGAATCTTAGAAATGATGCGGTAAATGCGCTGATGAAGGCATCACCTGAATACATCAATAAATGTAATTATGGTGACATGATGGAGCGCATTACTGAGGATATTGAGGGATTGGCAGGGTTCATGTCGGGATATTTCAAGGATTGTTTATATGTGCCGGTTATTACGATTGTATATTCAGTATATTTATTTTTAATGAATCCGCCATTGGCGGCAATATGTCTGATGCCACTTGCAATTATAGTTCCAATCAATATAAAGCTTTTAAAACCAATAAAATTGCGCCAGCACCAGTATGCAAGGGAGCTGGGGCAGACTAACAATAATATAGAAGAAGCATTTGCAGGGGCAGAGGTTATCAAATCATATAATCTTCAGAAATGTATGATGAACCGGTATGAAAACGCACTTTATAAAACATTTGTGACATCTGATAAAACTGATCTGGCACAGTATAATCTTGAACCGCTTTCAAGGGCAATTCAGGAGATTCCGCTGGCACTTGCAATATGTGTCGGAGGTGTATTTGTATTCAGAAATGTAATTACAATTGGCGTGTTAATCGCATATATGAGCATAATTAAGAAACTGATTGACCCATTGTCATACACATATCAGTTGGTTGTGCGTTTTCAGACAGCACTGGTGTCAGTATCGAGAGTGTTTGAAATAATTGAAATCCAGCCTGAAAAGACTGATTATGAAGGAAAATGTGTTGAAAAAGAAGGCAATTTGCTAATCAGCTTTGAAAATGTGTCATTTGCATATGAAGATGAAAATGTTTTACATAATGTAAGTTTTAGAGTGAAGCCTGATGAAAGAATTGCGTTTGTGGGAGAAAGCGGGAGTGGAAAGAGTACTATTTTAAAGCTGATTTCAAGACAGTTTGCTACAGACAAGATTGCACTTGTTTCACAGGAGACTACACTTTTTCCGCTGTCTGTTGCAGATAATGTAAGAGTTGGAAATCCGCAGGCTTCGCATGATGATATTGTAAGAGCTTTGGGTATGGCAGGCTGTGAAACATTTATAAAACAACTTCCTGAAGGGATTGAAACTGTCTTGACGGAGAACGGGGGAAATCTTTCAGGTGGTCAGAGACAGAGAATTTCAATCGCACGCGCAATAGTGAAAGACGCAGAGCTTCTTCTGTTTGATGAACCGACATCAGCATTGGATTACCAGACTGAAATTAATATCTGTAAAACAATTGATGAAATTTCCAAAGGCTGTACCGTAATTACGGTTGCACACAGATTAAATACAATCCGAGATTATGACAGAATCTATGTGCTGGACAGGGGAGAAATTGTGGAACAGGGGACACATTCTGAACTGATGTCCATGCATGGAAGATATGCGCATATGTATGACGAATTTATTAACAAGGAAATGAGGGACAGAGTATGAAAGATACCAGAAGATTCTTGCAATATATTGGGAAATACAGATTCCACTACTGGCTGATTCTGATTATCACATTAATTACCGAGTCAGCTTTGCAGGTTTTGTATTCTTATGTCACCAAACAGACGATTAATGCGATTGAATTTCAGGATATGCAGATGTTTAGGACAGCAGTAATTGTTTGTATAATTATTGTCATATGTAAATGTCTTTTTCCATATCTGCGGTATTTTCATATTCATCTTGTAAGAAGAATGGTTTATGAGCTGAAGTTAAGACTATTTGCGAAGCTGCTGGATATGAACATGAAATTTTATGATGATACACACAGTGCGGAAGCGATGAGAACTCTTAATATGGACGCTGATTCTTTAAAAACTGCATGGTTTTCACATGTATACTGGGTTTCAGGAAAGCTTGTGCTTGTTATTTCGTCAGTTGTTACAATGTTTTTTTACAGTCCGATTCTGACATTCATTGCGCTGATAATCAGTGTGCTTACTGCATTTGTGTCCATCAGGATAAACAATTCTATTAAGAAGCATGCGAAAAATGTACAGAATAAATCTGCCAGACTGGCAACATTATTCAGTGATATTATATCAGGTTTTGTTACATTAAAAATGAATTCAGGAGCTTCAATTGTGTTGAAACATTTTTACAAAGAAAATGGAGAATCAGCACAGGCAGAAAGGTCGAGGGTAAGGATGGAAGCGTCACTTGAGATGGCAGCATTTTTATTGGGGATTATTGGAAGCTTTGGCACAATTATTGTGGGCGCACTGCTTGTAGCAGATGGAAAGCTGAATTTCGGAATAGTTATGGCTGTAGTCACATTGCAGATGAGTATGAGTTCAGCTATGCAGCGGTTTGGAAGTTCACTGGCGGTATTTACCACATCGGTTGTGCGTGCAGGGCATGTGTTTGATTTCCTTGAGTTGGAGCAGGAAGAATGTGTGGGTTGGAATACGCAGACACAGGTTGGTACGGAGGATTTGCATGATAAATGTGATGTGGTTATAGAGTTTTATAAATTGCATTTTTCGTATAATGAAAACACGCAGCTTTATTATGAGGGACTCATGGTTAAGAATGGTGAAAAAATTATGCTGGCAGGAGAATCAGGCTGTGGTAAAAGCACATTTTTAAAACTATTACAGAGGTTCTATCCTGTTGAAAGCGGCAGTGTCAGATTATATGGCAGGGAGTTGAATGAGTATTCTTTAATGCAGTTGAGGAATATGATTACTTATGTACCGCAGGAAAGTTATCTGTTTGAGGGTACGATTCGGGAGAATATTGAATATGGGTGGAATAAAGCAGGCAGTCCGGATATGGATATGATTGTCAGAGCGGCAAAACAGGCATATGCAGATGAATTTATCAGTGAACTACCTGATGGATATGACACAAGGCTGACCGCCGGTGGAATGAATCTGTCAGGTGGTCGGCGCCAGCGGATAGCGATTGCGAGGGCAATGCTTAAGGATTCACCTGTTATTCTGATGGACGAGCCATCTTCAGCGCTTGATACGCACAGTGAAAATGTATTTCTTAAGGTACTGGATTCTTTGATGAAGGATAAAACGGTTATTATGGTGTCACAGAGAATGACTGGAGGTGAGAGGTTTGACAGGGTGGTGAGGCTGTAGATATCTTTAAGGTTGAAAGAAAAATTTACATGGTTTATAAAAATGCCTCATACGGCAAAAAAATTAAATGATATGATTGCATATTTTATATAAAATGGATATACTTTCTTATCTAAAGATATATTGATTGGGTTTGAGGGAAGAGGAGATGAAGTTCATGTGCTTCCCTTGTCTTTTTCCGAATACTTTTGTTTTAAGCAGGGCGATAAAAGTGAAGCATATGATGATTATTTTCTCAAAAAGATTATTGATAACCCGGTGTATATGGGGAAGATAGCATACGGACGCAGGCGCACCGAAAAGAAAACAGGAACACGTAATGAAATGCATGTAGTGGAAAAGGAATGTATGGCAACATTGCAAAAGCAGGTCGGAAAGATAAGAAAACCAGATATTACTACTATTGCAAGAATACAGTAAATGCCACAGGACATAAATGTACTTTTCGATGTAACATTGAACAGTCTCAAATTGATGATGTGCTTGCAAAATTGATTACGGCAATGACTAGGGAAGGAAAATTCAAGGATGCCATTCAAGACAGAATCGGGGCAACAGTTGATACTTCTGATCTGGAAAAGCAGTTATCTGTATTAAACGCAAATCTCCATCAGGCAGAGATAATTAAAACACGTCTTGAACAGCAGATGGATAATCTGGATGTTACAGATATTCATTACGATAAAAAAATTTCAGATTTACAGAGACGATTAGATACCCAATATGATAAAATAGATGAAGTGGAAGAGGCAATCGCAGATTTGAAGTCTCAGGTATATGAACTTAAGAAAAATCAGATTGATGCGGACAGCATATACAGCTTTTTGAACGCATTTAATGAATTATATGCAGAATGTACGGATGCTGAAAAGAAACAGTTTATGCAGGCATTTATTGAGCGTATTGATATATTTCCAGAAAGACGAGAAGATGGTAATTGGATTAGGAATATCAAGTTTCAATTTCCAGTACCGATTCTTAGAGATGGCAAGGAAGTAGTTCGAGTTGATGGTATTTCTTTGGATAAAGAGCAGTCTGATGAGCATACTGTTACCTTGGAAAAGTTTCCGACACTTGAGACAGTTGTTTTTTTGTCCCAATTGAAACAGAAGCCGGATGATTATATTAATGTCACGATTGAACTTGATGATGTGGATATAACATCTGCAGAGACTAAGGCAACATATGATGAGATAAAGAGAGCGCAATTGTGGAGGCATTGAAGCATTTTAAGATGAATAGTTAATAAAGAGAGGTGCATATGCTATGCCAGGTATACTCGTGGTTGAAGATGATGAAAATTTAAATCGTGGAATTACATTTTCACTGAAAAAATCCGGATATGAGGTTTTTTCAGCAGAATCAGTGAAAAAAGCGAAAAGAATTGCAAGTGATAATAATGTGGATGTTACCATTTGTGATGTGAATCTTCCGGATGGGAATGGACTGGAATTTGTAAGGTGGATGAGATGCAATTATAATACATACATTATTTGTCTTACAGCACTAGATCAGGAGATGGATCAGGTCATGGGATATGAAGCAGGGGCAGATGATTATATTACAAAGCCGTTTAGTCTTTCGGTACTTCTTTTGAAAATAGAAGCACATTTCCGCCGCAGACAGGAGAAAACGGAAGCCGGAAAGATGATTTCGGGAGATATCGTATTTATCGCAGGAGAAATGAAAGTCCTGATAAAGAGTCGTGAAATCAGTCTGACAAAAACGGAGTTGAAAATGCTGACTTTTTTTCTTCAGAATCCGAAACAGATTCTTTCAAAAACACAAATATTGGAAAATGTGTTTGATCTGGAAGGGGATTTTGTGGATGAAAATACAATCGCTGTCAATATCAGAAGACTCCGTGAGAAAATCGAAGACAATCCGGCTGCACCGGTCTATATAAAGAATATCAGAGGTCTTGGGTATATATGGAATCAGGAGGTAAGGCAGTGACAAAGAGATATCGCAAG